>Ga0131853_10010547_pt1 | contig 16897 bp, 17 predicted proteins | sample TergutLab28metaG_FD_92764 | JGI IMG/M metagenome (GOLD analysis project Ga0131853, IMG submission 92764) | Labiotermes labralis P1 segment gut microbial communities from Petit-Saut dam, French Guiana - Lab288 P1 (version 2) (version 2) | ecosystem: Host-associated > Arthropoda: Insects >...
CACAGAGCTTATAACCAGTGTTTTCGCGGGAGAATTTTCACTTTCGCCGCTCGAGATCATTAGGTGGGCGCTTCAAGCTGTTTTAAGTGAAATTTACCAAAGCGGATTTTTGATGATCCAACTTATAATAATTGCGCTTTTAAGCGCTGTTATAAGCGCACTAACCGATTCGTTCAAAACAAAATCCGTCGGAGAAATTGGCTTTTATGTTTGCTATGCCGCTCTTGTATCAGTGCTTCTTGCGTCAATGCGATTAAGCATTGACCTTATGAGTAATACCGTTGATAATATGGCATTTTTAATGCAAAGCGCCCTTCCATTAATGACCGGGCTTATGGTGCTTTCGGGCGACGTTGCTTGCGCAATCGCGATGGAGCCGCTTGTCCTTGCATCGGTCAATATGATAACCGTTATTTTGCAAACACTTATCATACCACTGGCCATTTCAGCCGCAGTCATACAAACGGTCAACTTTTTGACCGAAAAAGAAATTTTAGGCAAACTGAGCGAATTAATTCGCAAAGGATGTGCTCTTTCATTTGCATTATTCGCTTTAATATTTTCAGCGGTTTTAAGTCTTGTAAGAATCAGCGCGCCGATTTTAAATAATCTTGCGATTAGAAGCGCGCGTTCGGCGGGCGGCGCGGTTCCCGTTGTCGGCGGGTTTTTAACGAGCGCCGTTGATACTGTTTTGTTTTGGGCTGCCGCCGTGCGAAGCGCCGCACTCGTATCCATAATAGTTGCTATTATAATTATTTGCGCAGTTCCGATTATTAAAATACTCGCTATGGTAATAATTTACAAGCTGACTGCGGCAATAATCGAGCCGATTTGCGACAAACGAATCGTAAAGTGTATCGACACAATCGGCACATATACACTATTATTTGCCTGCGCTATAACAGTTGTAACTGTCATGTTTATATTTACTGTAATAATGATGCTCAGCTTTGGAGGTGTCGTATGATAAATTACATTAATGACTTTGTGAGGAACATCGCGTTTTACTTGGTTTTTATGTCATTTACCGCGATAATTTTACCAGAAGGCAAGTATAAAAAATACATAAATGTCGTACTGGGATTAACTCTAATTGTCGTAATGCTGTCGCCATTTTACAGATTTTTAAACACACAGCATTTTGATATAGATGATTTAATTGATTCACTTGGCATAACTCAAACGGTAAGCGCAAATCACAACAGCAGCATACCCCATCACGAACAAATGCGCGAGCAAGCGATTAAAAATGAATTTATCGCCTCTTTGAGATTAAATACCGAACAGCTTATTAAAAGCAGCGGATTTGAATTAATTGATATTGCAGCCAACTTTGACATTCAAACAGGCGAAATACATTCTCTTCATCTTGAAGTTAGTTCTTTAGATACATCGGAAGCCGCCTCAAGGCAGCAATTCAGCATTATTCGTATAGAGCCTATCAGAATTGGAAGTGATTTTATCGCAGACGAAGAACATCACAAGGAAATTTCAGAGTTAAAAAACATGCTGGCAGACCGATTTAGCTTCTATAATTTAGATGCGGCGAGTATACATATAACATACAGGAGATGAGTTTATGGTGAATAAGTTACAGGGTTGGTTTAAAGAAAAGGACAAAAAAACAGTCGCGAAGCTTCTAGCGGTTTTGGCTGCCGGGCTTGTACTGCTTACATTCAGCGGTTCACTTTTCGAAAGCGCAGAAGAGCCGGTTGACATAAGCAATTACGCTGAGCCTGTTATGGCTATGAACACTTTTCAAAGCCATAATAATGAGCTGAGCCATGAAGAGAGCCTTGAGAGAAGGCTCGAAGAAATACTATCGCTTGTAGCAGGCGCAGGCGAAGTCAGAGTCATGCTTACGATTAGGCAGCATAGCGAAATAATTATCGCCTCGGACATGATTCATAGCGAATTTACAACAAAAGAATCAGATTCAGACGGTGGAATGCGAGAAATTTCTGACATAAATATTGAACAGCGCAATATACTTATTCAAGATAGTGGAGGACTTAGGCCTCTTATACTAACAGAAAACGCGCCCAAAATCGAGGGTGTCATAATAATTGCCGAAGGGGGAGATGACATAATTGTAAGAGACGCGCTAATTAGAGCGTCCGGGGCCGTTTTGGGCATCAATATAAATAATATTCAAGTTTTGCCAATGAAATAAATTAATAATTTAAAAATAAACAGGAGGTACAAACATATGTTTGCTTTAAGAAGAAATCAAGTGATTATAACCGCGCTCGTTGTGATGATAGCAGTGGCGGGATATTTAAATTATACCGACGCAAGAAGGATGGATGAGCACGCAGGGGTAATGCTTGACGATCGTAACGATGTCACAACATTTATGCAGGACGGGGTCACATCTGTTTTCGGCGGAGACATTGAAAATGCTCTTGAAATTACTCATAATCCATACATAGCAGTATCCGACGGGGTTGCAGCGCTTCCAAATGAAATGATGAACGAACCGGGCGAAGCAGTTTTCGTCAGCGCAAGCGTTAATTTACCGTTTTTCGTTGAAGCAAGACTTGAAAGAGAGCAAGCAAGGGCAAAACAAAGAGACATTTTACTCGAAATGATCAATAATGACAATATCGACCAAGCGCAACGGGCAGAAAGCGCAAACGCTATGCTGGAAATTCAAAGCAGAATCGAAAAAGAAACAGCATCAGAAGCAATGATAGAAGCGAAAGGCTTTAGAGAAGCCTACGTCAGAATCGGCCCGGATTCCGTTGACGTTATAGTGGGCAAAGAAGCCCTAACCGATACAGACGTTGCCCAAATTGAAGACATCGTAAGACGCAAAACAGGCATGGAAACTTCACAAATCAGAATCAGCACGCTTAGGAGATAGGCGCGGGGCATGAAATGACATGAAAAAAGACGAGATTTTTGGTCTCGTCTTTTTTGGGTTATCTATAGGTACGTTACACCATTTTATTTACTACAGGCCTAAATTGAACATCAAGCTCACCTCTTTTTCTTATTGTCTCTTGGACTTTTTTTGATTGAGCAGTAGCAAATTCATCAAGTGCTTTTGTCGCATTTGATAAAAATTGCAATAATTCTTCAAAATTGTTTACTTGCGGTCTATTAAAAACATCAGATCTAAAAAAATTGTTGAGCTCTCCCCTTATAAGTTGCAAATTCTCAAACTCTGCACCATTTGAATCTCTAAAAACTTGATTATCTAATTCAGGGAGGACTCCTGACCTGCTAATTACGCTATCAAAACGGTCTAGCGTTATTGCCGACACAACTTCAAACAGCGTTATGTTTGGGTCTATAAAAGGAGTTATTTGCCCTCGTTCCCATCTTAACGAATTTATCTCTTCTTTGCTTAAATCTACTATTTCGAGAAGATGGCTAAGATCTGCATCCGGGTTATTTAAATCAATATTCAAGGATCGATTAATCGATATAACCTGATCCCTAAACTGAGGAGGAAGCTTTTCTATTTCATCTGCACTCAAGTCTGCAATTCGAATGTTTGGGTCTATTCCGCTTGTTAAAAACTGTTCTAAGGGTTGGATAATGTTGTTTACGATATTTTCTTTAACCCGACTAGCATGATCAACCACTAGACTACGCATTAGACCTTCCCGTGTATACTTCATGTATTGTTCCCGAACAGATAAGCTTGGTTCACTTTGACGAAGAAGCCGAAGCTCTTTTTCCATTTTCGGATCTATCGAACTATCTTCTTTTGCCTTGCTTTTTAATCCAGTTGTCCTTAAACTGCTCCCATGTATGTTTCCAGAGAGCAAGTTTAAGCCTGAGACGTTAAATGACATGATTTCTTCCTCCTATTTGAGCAAATTTAAAAGCAGAGCAAACCAATCGAGATAACCCCAAAACACAACCTTATTATCGTTCATGAGGCTCGCGCCCATTAAAGACTCTAATCTAACAATTTGTAACATTATAAGTTAAGTATATCATTTTTTTCTTTTCCTGCCAAGTAATTTTTCAAATATATTACAAAATTATTTAAATAATTGGTTTATTTGTCAACTTTTTAACAAATAAAAAAGACGAGATTTTTTGGTCTCGCCTTTTTTGTGTGTTATTCAGATAATAAATATTCTTCACTTTGTTTCATTAATAAATCTCCAACTGCGGCATATTGACCTGCATATTGCTGAAACAAAAGCTGATTTAAGTTGTAATTGTTTTCTTCGTATCTTTTTGTTGATGAGTAATAATTTTCGTCGTATGTCTCTTTCGTAATAGAATCGCCCTCTGTTTCTCTATTTGATGACAGCATTTCTGTCACATCAGTTCGTAAAAGGCGATTTGTAAGTGCCCTGTGATTTTCAGTAGCATGTTGTTGAAATAATCCTTGACTTGAACTGTAATTACTACTCACTGTCATATTGCTACCTAATACTGTATTGCCGTTTGGATCTCGAGTTGCATTAGATACTCCGTTAGAAGGCCCTACATACCGCGCTTCATGCTTTAATGCAGGGTCTAACGTAAACGTCCAACGACTTTCAGGGAAAGCTGAAGTCATTAGTACAGAAAGCGAAAGAGAGTCCGCTTCGCCTCGCCCAGTAAGAAAACGCGGGTCAGAAAATACCTCTAAGTTATTCCGGAGTATATCAAATTGACGCTCTCTAAAATCTGAATCTTCTACCATACGCTGCAAAATGGCGGGAGATATATGTAGATGCAATCCAGGCTCAGGACGAGCTTTAGCAATACCAGTCATTTCACATTCATCTAGCCAAACATGCACGTTGCCTAAAGACTTGAGCTTATTGACAATATCTTCCGCAGTTACAGCGTTAATACCTGCAAAACTTGCTGTTTTGGCGGTAAGAGCTCCAGCGAAATGTACATGACTAGACGAATTAATTCCATTTGTTATATTCATGATGTAAACCCCAATCTTTTTTTACATCCATGTATTTTTTTAATCCGTAGGCAAATCGATTTGTTAAAATTATACAGCAAACTTACCTACATTGTCAACTAAATTAAAACCATCCAAACTCTCTATCAACATCAGGTGTCACTGTGTCAGTCAGTCTAACCACTCCGAGTCTGAGGTTCGTAGCAATATTAGTCGTCGATGTAAAATGTACACGCAATGGCACGTTTGCAATGCCGACATCATGTGTAAAAGTTACCCTTTGGTTTATTCCTGAATAAGAGGTTAAGTTGATAGTTCTGACGCTAGTCCAAGTATTACCAATTAGAGCCTGTAAATGAACAGTATAAGAATTAGGACTCATCGGGCTTGACATAGTAACAAATTGAACCTCTACTTTGCCTTCATGGCTATAAAGCGTTCCAAAGGTACGAGGGTTAGTTCTAGTAACACCGCCTGTTGAATTTACGAAAATAGGAGTAGTCTGAAAGGTAAAATACTGTGGCATCCATCTCGCGAAATAAGTAGTATCAGTAGCAGGAACTATTGTGTCAGATGTTATTTGAGCACCGCCTGATTGTGCAGTAAACCAACCCCTAAACTCGTGATTATCTCTCGTTGGTATAGGCAACTCTCCAATATTTTGTCCAGGCGCTGCTGTTATAGTCGTTGGATGAACAAAGCCACCCTGAGGGTTGAAAGTTAAGGTTACTGTGCTAGTAGGAATTGTTCCGGATGAAAGCCTCAACTGTACATTATTAAAAGAGCCATGGAAAGAGCTTACTCTTACACCATAAGGCTCACCCGGGAAGCGAACCATCATAGAAACATCAGTATTCGAAAATACGTCATAAGCAACGCCCGTATCATCTCCCCATTCATTGGTAAACCACATATCTATAGTCCTCATGCCGGAAGGTAAATTGAATGTACTGGCAGTTACCCTATCAGTTGCTCTAGTCGTGTTGAAGAAACGACCACCAATTAGAACACTACGCCCTATTACAGGCGATGGCGAGCTAGCTTGAGGTATAGACATAAATACTGAGCCTGTGTCAAATCTAGGTGCAATTTGATGGGATTCATTAATATTTTCGACTGCATCAGCAAATGTGTTTCGATTTATTCTGTCAGGCTCAATCGTATGAGCTCTAGCCATAGACTCACTCGTCGCCTCCATATTAATAGCAACAAGTTCCCAAAACGCATCTTCGTCTTCAACATAACGATATCCCGTTGCTTCTCCGCTTGCAGAATACATTGAGATTCTTCCTGTTTCAGGATCGAAAACAGCTGTAAATGGTGAGCCGTTAATTGCTGATGCAAGTATTACTTGAATTTCTGAATTGCTAGTGTTGCCGTAACTGCTCGACTCAGCCAAGACAGAAGTAGACGTTAAAAACATAACTGCAACTAGCATAACCGCTGTAAATTTCTTAAACATAAATAGTTCCCCCTTTTAAAGTATTAACAAAATTTTCACCAATAGTCAACAACATAAACTCAAAAACAAGACTATCCCCCTTACAAAGACAAAATCCAACAAAATGCGATGTCACATATTAAGCATACCATTTTTTTTTTGATGTCAAGTAATTTTTCAAATCTTTTCCAAATAATTTCAAATTCTAGTAGGTTATAGTATTTGTCAGGTAAAAATAAAAAGACGAGATTTTTTGGGTCTCGTCTTTTTTTGCACTTATAGCGCATTACACAGTTCTATTTATCTGAGATATAAATTCACTTGGAGTCTGCCCCATCCTATTACTAGCCTGTTGGGCTTTTGAGAACTGAGCATTAGAAAAATTGCGAAGTGCCACTGTCGTGTTTGATAAAAATTGTAATAATTCTTCAAAATTATTTACTTGTGAACTATTAAAAACATCGGACTTATAAAAATTGCTAAGTTGATTTATTATAATTTTCGAATCCTCAAATTCCACACCATTTTCATCTCTAAATACATTAGAATTGTTAATATTTGTCAAAGTGTTGCTAATCATACGATCGAAATTGTCAAGTATGACATCAAATAGTGTTATGTTTGGATCTATAAAAGGAGTGATTTCTTCTTTGTTCCATTTTAATGAATTTATATCTACTTCACTTAAATCTATCATTTCAAGGAGATGGCTAAGATTTGGATCCGGGTTATTTGGATCAATATTCAATGATCTGTTAATTGATCTAATCTGATCTCTAAACTGCCACGGAAGATTTTCTATTTCATCTGCGCTCATGTCTGAAATTCGGGTGTTTGGGTCTATTCCGCTTGCTAAAAGCTGTTCTATAGGTTGGATAAGCATAATCTCAATTCTTGCCCCAAGCCTTACAGCGTCTAGCCATGCTGCAGAGCGCATTATACTTTCGCGCGAATCTTTATTGTGTTGCTCTGAGGCAGATAATTTTACTTCGTCTTTTTCATTTTGTCGAAGAATTAGAAGCTCTTTTTCCATTTCTGGGTCTATCGGGCTATCTCCTTTTGCTTTGCTTTTCAATCTAGTTGCCCTTAAACTGCTCCCATGTATGTTTCCAGAAAACAAGTTCAAACCGGACACGTTAAATGACATGGCTGTTCCCTCCTAAAATTAGTTTAACCAAAAAAAGAAGTAAGAAGCCTGACTGAATTAGTCAGATTTCTTACCTAGTTTGCTTAAAAATTAGCAACAAGCCAATAGAACAATTGATGACCCCAAATATCACGGTTACCTGGAATCTCCGCAAATACTATACAGACATTATAATGATGTGTTGTAAACATTCCTGTCCACCAAGTGAAAAATCCGACAAAGGCTGTTACTTCACTTGTCAAATATTGTGAGAAATTTCCATTGATGTCTGTCCAAACAACAGTAGGGGAGACCATCATTCCCCACGGATCATAGCCAAATTCAACCCAAACAATAACAGGTTGATTTGCTACCGGGCGACCAATGGAATCGCGAACCTCTCCATAAACTCTAAACGTTGGCTGGAAATGTCGGGGAAGCCTAGGGCGCGCACCATAACGATACAATGACGCCTCAACAGGCGCGTCCACATTAATGGTCACGCTATGTGCTATGTTAGGTAATGTAGGCTCTACAACCAGTAAATTTGCAGAAAGAACATTTGAAGCAAAGCCATCTTCATCGATTAACAACAGTAACAAAGAGTGTACTCCTGCCGTTGGCACTTGAACGCTTATGGCAAGCAGCTCTCCGTTAGGAGCAAAATGTCCGCCAAGCACGTTAAAACCTGCAGAGGCTATATTAACAATTCTTCTGTTGTTTGGATGCACATGATTCCAAGCTAAAACGAATTGCGTATCTGTAGAAATGTTACCGTTTACTAAAGAATCCGGATTATGTACACCTTCTATGAAAAAATTATTTAATATAGGGCTTGAAGAACGTTGCTCGGACATGCTATGTAAATTTGCTTCTTCGAATCTAATCATTTCTGCCGGCAAAACTTCAGCTGTATCAAGAGTTCTGAAATCCAAACTTTCTAAATTTGAGTTTGACATTTCTAATAAATCAATGGTCATAAGATCCAAACTTGCTTCTACAGAAAAATCATCTAAATCAATGCGGCTAAGTATTCCAGCGCGTCTCATCGCATCTATTGGAATATCAATTTCATTAGCAAAAACGCTTAATGGAGATATAGCCATAATAAAAACTAACAAAAACGCCATTAATCTTGTCTTTTTCATAAGTAAATCCTCCCTAAAAGTAATAATAATCTTAATCTACATAATCTGTCAAGCAATTCTACCAAAATTAGGTTGCGACAGGCACTGAAAGTAAGTAGCCTTCGCAACTTCTCATAACGACCTCCCCTATTTTTTCGACTTCTTCAACTTTGCTAAACTTCTTTGTAATTTTGGCTCGTTTTATCAAACTTTAGAATCAATCCAAAAACAGGGTCATCACAAGCAAAAAAATCACCTGCAATAACCCCAAAACACAATCTCACTCATAAGACTAGCCCCCTCTAAAACCCATAGTCCAACAAAATGCGACATCACACATTAAGTATATAATTATTTCTTTTAATTGTCAAGTGATTTTTCAAATCTTTTCCAAATAATTTCAAAATCTTGGGGAAATTAACAAAAATTGATACTATCTGTGCAAACAAAAAAGAGAAGACCTCTCTCCTCTTTTTTGTTGCCCACTCTACCCGCAATAAACCTCAACAGCGTCTTTCAAAAACTCTGCCCCGTCTTGCACAATGTTATCATAATGCGCTTTAAACCTTTCGTCATCTACGTACATCTGAGCGATATTTTTATGCGCTTCTTTTGAGTACTGCCCTTCTTCCCAAAAGAAACAGAGCCATTTTCTGTGAAGGTCACATGCCTTTTGCGCGGCTTCGCCTTTCGGGTCGCCTTCTGCTGCGGCCTGCTTGAGCATTTCGTTAAATTCGTTTGACAATTTGTCAATTTCATCTGCCTGTTCTTTCGTCATATTTTTGAACTTTGCGTTTGACTTGTTAATTATGTCATCTCCATACTTTTCGCGTATTTCCACGCCGTACTTTTTCTCATTTTCATCAATAAGGCTCTGTTTGAACCCTTCAAATTTTTCTTTATCATTCATAATAATCTCACCTTTCACATTAGCTGCCGTTTTTGTCACGTTATTAATTAACAAATCAATTTGCGCTCTTTTTTGATTTAAAGCTTCCAAATGACGGTTAAGTGACTCGAGCCTGTTATAATCAGGGGAATTAATCAGCTTTTTAATATCATCGAGAGAAAATTTAAGCTCTCGATAAAATAAAATCTCTTGAAGCGAATCAACTTCTTGCTCGCCATATATCCGATATCCGTTCGAATTTACTTTTTTAGGCGTTAAAAGCCCTATTTCATGATAGTACCTAAGCGTTCGCGTACTGACATCGGATATTTTCGCAAGTTTATTTATCGTATATTCTATACAGACCACCCCTCTCAAAAATCATTATAAACTATTACGCAACGTTAATGTCAATAAGAAATTTGATTTTTTTAACTTGACTCAAGCAAAACGGCGTGGTATAATAATTGCATGAAAAAGACGGGCGCAATTTCACGCCCGCCTGTGTGGAAAAGAGTTCTACTTTGGAAGGTGGGAGCTCTTTTTGCGCGTTTTGGGGCTTTCAGCATTACGCATTATGCGCTTTTGTATGTATCGGTCTGTCATGTTGTCCAAAATAGAACAAGCGACAGACAATGCTGCGTTACCCAGTGCCAATAGGAAGTTCATACTTTTCACCTCCTTTGTGCAATATTCAACGGCAGAGAAGACCGCCGATTTTGTACAAAGGAAAGATATCCGTTTCAAAACTCACTCCAAACACTTTTTAAATTTATCATATTCTACATAATTCGTCAATTAATATTCCCATTTTACCCAAAAAACTTCTCACATTCAGCTTCAAACCGTTCATGCTCCTCAATATGCGGCAGAAGCTTTGCTCCTTCGTATTTTGATATTTCGATGTCCGGCCTGATTTCCTTTAAAATTTCGGTATTTTTAATCGAATTTGTAATGCAGTCCGTGCCCCAAATTACGTAAACGGGGATATCTATTTTCGCCAGTTTCGCTTCGCTCGAAACGTTTAAATATCTGCTCCAAAGTGAAGCGACTGGATATTTCGCATTCGATCCGCCTTTGTGCGCAAAGTAGTGCATTTTTTCTAATGTCTCATCATTTACTTCGCAGTCCTCACTAAAACATTCACTTTCCAAAAAGAATTGAAGTCCAATATATGAAGTCTCCATTAAATAGTGAAACGTTCCAATTATTGGCATATTAGCGATTGTTTTTAAATAAAAATCAGACGGACGGCTGTAAACATCAGTACTTCCGAGCCCTGTCGGGTTAATTAACAGAAGCTTTTCAAAATTTTCGGGCTTAAAGCTTTGCGCGGAAACGGCAAATGCCGCTGAATGAGAATTGGCACAAACGAGAACTTTTTCAGCTATTACATCTTCAATAAAGCTATTAATAAGGCTTACATAAAGATACGCTGAATAAGACATTTTAGGCTTTTCTGACGCGCCGAAGCCTAATAAGTCAACGGCATAAACCTTATATTTTTTCGAAAGAGCTTCAATAGAATTTTTCCATTCAAGAATGCTCGCGCCTTGATAAATGCCATGCAGAAGTAGAAGAGGCTTTCCTTCCCCTTTTATTAAATACCTGATTTTTCCGTTGTGGCTTTCATAAACTTGATCTGCATCAGATTCAACGCTGTTTTTTCTTGCGAACTTAAAAATGAGGGTATTTATTACATGCGCCGCCGTAATGATCCACATGCCCCATGTTAAAAGTCTTAAAATCTTTTTCAAATTAACACGCCCCTAATAGCCTATTTGGCTAGTATTTTTAAGTCAATTATAACATATAAATGAAATTATGGAAGAATTTATTATACTAATTGTTCAAATTTTAATAATAGCCTGCATACAATCGGTTGCGGAAATTTTTATCGACCGAGAAAAAAGCCCTATGCAAATTAAGCTGATTAACATTGCTTGTACTGTTGGCAGCTTTTATTTGCTCGTCCAATTTGTCATTTCACATATTTTTGAAGAGCTTATCGGAATTATAAACCTGACATTTCCTCAATAACTTCCCACAGCATGTCTTTGCCGTCTTTTGCTTCAGACGAGAAACCGATTAGCACGTCATCCCGCTTTAGCCCGAGGGCTTTTCGAATAACCGAATAGTGCTTATCACGGCGGCCTCTGCTTATTTTATCAGCCTTTGTCGCGACGACAATAAACGGATGATTGTAATGCTTTAGCCATTCATACATCATTTTATCATTCGCTGATGGTTCGTGGCGTATATCAACAAGTAAAATTATCGCCTTTAGCTGCTCTCTGCCTTTTAAATAGCTCTCAATCATAGCGCCCCATTTTTCAGATTCTGAACGGGATATTTTCGCATAGCCATAGCCGGGCAAATCAACGAAATATAATAAATCTTCAACATTATAAAAATTTATTGTACGCGTTTTGCCCGGCGTTTTACTTGTTCTTGCTAAAGATTTACGATTTATCATCGTGTTGATAAGCGATGACTTTCCGACATTAGACCGCCCGACGAACGAAACTTCGGGCAAATTTGACTTCGGGTATTGATTTTTTTCAACCGCGACTGCTTCAAGTGATACATTTCTAACTTCCACGTTTTTATCTCCGAATTTGATTTTTAAGACATTATATCACACTTCTCTTAAACTGTCAGCAGGTATTTGTTTTTTACTTCGATTTAACATCTCAAACAGCTGAGGAGCTGCGTTTACAAGCCCGATCATTGCGACTGCTGTAATTATCGCTTCGAAAAGCATGTATGAGCCGTTATACAGAAGCGAGTGAACATAAGGAGACTGCCCTTCGGGGGCAAAATAGCCCCAAATCATTATGCCGCTTAAATAATGACATACAAAGCGTAAAAATGAGACAATCAAGCAGGATAAAGCAACTGAAACTTGCTTGTTTTCAAACTTCGCGAATAAAATTGCAAGCCCCAAAACGCCGTATGCAACTATATAATCAAGAAAAATTACAAGCCCGAAATTTAAAACAGTTTCAACAGGCGGCGCCCAAAAACCCAGCACAAGCATATGAACGATTGCATAAACAACGCCTGTTAAAATGCCATGAGCAGCGCCATGTCTATACGAAATGATAATAAGCGGCACCATGCTGGCCGCAGTAACAGAGCCGCCTTGCGGCGCCCTAAACAGCGTTATTAAAGAAAGTCCAATAGCAAGCGCAATCATAATCCCGCTTTCAGCAAGTCTCAAAATATAGCCTTGTTTCATATTAAATCCCTCCCGGTTAAATAGGCGAGCAGTACGAAATCCTGATGTTCGTACGCCTGGCCCTAGTTTCTTTACAATAAAAAAGCCGCCCTATGGCGACCTCAAAAAATTTAAAACGCAAGCGTACTAAACGCGATGCGCATTTCCCTCCGTCGGCATTATCCGAATCAGGTTCCGGGAACTGTCAAAATAAGACAAACAGTTTCCCAAGGGTTGAAAAATCATTTCCTCTCAGCCATTAAAAGCACCCCTAACTATATTAAGTTTTTAAGCTGCGTTTGTTATATATATAAAAGAATATACCAATCTGCCTGAAATGTCAAGATGATTAATCCGCTAATTTCTTATAAATCTCATCAGCCCTAGGAGGCTCGAGTGTAAATAATTTACCATTTTTACGGTAAGTTTTTTCTTTTTCGACAATTTTGCCTATAATCGCGCCGCCGATGCCCTGACCATTAAGCTCATTAACTATTTTCTCTCCGTCTTTAGCAGTTACGAGCAATGCGCCGCTTGAAATTAGATAATATGGATCAATGCTTAAAAATTCACATATTTTAACGCTCTCGTCATTAAGCGGCACTTTATCAACGTCAATTTCGATTCCTAAGCCGCAAGCTTCCGCAACTTCATAACATGCGCCTAAAACGCCGCCTTCTGTAATATCGTGCATTGAATTTGCGCCATAAAGCTTAGCGATTTTAGCATCCTTAATAACCGACAAAAAGTTTTTGAAGCTGACCGCTTGGTCAGCAAAGTAAGCCCCGAACTTTTTGGAAATTTTATCATAATAAGTATCCGCCAAAATTGAAGTGCCTTCAAGCGCCGCTTTTTTTGTGATAATTACGTCATCTCCGATTTGCGCGCCTGCTGTATGTATAAGGCCATCAGCTGTTGTTTTGCCGATTATTGCAACGGATAAAATTGGCTTATTAACCGCGTCTGTAACTTCTGTATGGCCGCCTAAAACCTCTATGCCTATTTCGGCGGCGGCGCGATAAATGCCCGCTGCAATTTCTTTCAAAGTCTGTGACGTTACGCCTTCGGGTAATAACGCCGTCACCAAAATTCCGACAGGTTCACCGCCCGACGCGGCAATATCGTTTGCGTTAATATGGACAGCAAAATAACCCGCATCGCTGTCCGCTGCTGTAATTGGATCTGTTGATAACAAGCAAACTTCATCAGCGAACGAAACGGCGGCGCAATCCTCCCCGATTTTTGGGCGGACAAGCACGTCATCCCGCTTTTTAAGCGAGTCAAAAGAAGAGATAACCTCCGCAAGTATTTCTGTTGGTATTTTGCCTATTTTAAGCGGGTTATTCAAGATTTATATCTCCAATCATAGAGAATTTGTAAACATAATGAAAAATATTTTGTACTGTAGCACAGGGAAAGCGTTTCTGTCAACCATTTCGCACAGAAAATCGAGCTACATGATTATGAGTTTTAATCTACTATTTCAAACGTAAATACAACAGGGTTTCGGACGTTTTCGCTAAGAAGAGATACATCAACGGATTTTATATTCAGCTTTATCCCTAATGCCTTTTGCAACTCATATAACCGCCCACCTGCGCATCTTTCAAAATATGATTCCACATTCGGCGGCGGAGTGGTATACTTTCCTTCTTTGGCGCGCTTATAATATCCATGGGAGCATTTGAAGTGAAGAGTTAGTGTGTTATCTTCATTTAATACAGGCTTCCATCTGTCAAAAGTTTCCGAAAACAGCGCCATTCTTTCATCAAGCGTCAAATGAGCATATTCAAGAGCAAAAGCTTTGCGCTCTTTGTCTGCCCCTGCGCCATTAAAACTGCCCTGCGTTTCATACAATCGAAAACGCTGCTCTCGGGTGAGATGTTTGTCCATAGCTTGGCTGAACTCGTCGTTCCATTCAGGTTTAAAGTATTTAACCCCTATAAGATTAGGCCCTGATTCATCAATGTGATCTTGCACAATACGCTCAAATATAGGCAGCACATCCTCAGGGATGCCGCTTTTCTTCTTTTGCATTGCTCTTAACATACTTATCATAAATCCTTATCCTCTACAGTTGCGGCTTTGTTCACAAAATCCATATAAACCAACGTTTCATGGTAGTTTATATTGATAACTCTAATAAAATTATACCGCATTTTCGAAAAAAAGTCTAGCTTAAAGTTGATATGCAGTCTGATAATAAACCTTCAAAAAAGCTACCCTGCTTATCTTGGCAGGGTAGCTTTTGAAGATTATTGTTATCTGTTATTCTTTAGAAATACCAACATTGAAATTATCAGACAACGGTTCATATTTTTTGCCTTTGAAATAATCGCTAGCAATCTTTGTGGATACACCACTTAAAATAACTACAGCAACGATGTTAGGCAATGCCATAAATGCGTTCATGATATCAGCAATAGCCCATATAAGAGCGATGCCGCCTACTGCACCAAAAACTGTTGCGGGAAGAATTAAAATTCTGTAGAGAATTCTTAGCTTCATTCCCCATTTTGGCCCAAGCAAATACTCGAAGCATTTTTCTCCAACATATGCCCATCCTATAACGGTGGTAAAACCAAAGGTGGCCATCAAAAACGCCATTAGCCAACCGCCGAACTGTGCGCCGAAAAATGAGTTTTGATATGATTGTATAACCAAAGGAGCTCCTGTTATATTCGCCGAAAGAAATCCGGGCGCTATGTAAGCAAGGTCAACCTGTGTAAGTATAACAAGCGCTATAAGCGTACACATAACATGGGTGTCCAAGAAAACTTCAAAAGAGCCCCACATTGATGTTTTAGCAGGATGGTCTGTTTTTGCAGCAGAATATGCTATAGCTCCTGAACCAAGTCCCGCCTCGTTTGAAAATATGCCCCGTTGGAGACCAAGTCGAACAGCGTACATAACGGCAACACCACCAACACCGCCTGTAAGGCTTCGTCCGCTGAAAGCGCCTCTGAAGATAAGGCTAAAGGCATAAGGCACATCGGCAAGGCTTGAAAAGATGATGAGAATAGATGTAACTATAGCGGTTATTGCCAAAAATGGTATAACTTTGTCAACAACATTTGCTATACTTTTAATGCCGCCTATTATTACAAGCCCGATTAAAAATGCCGCAATAATACCAATGATAAGCCTGTTAGCGCCGGGGAAAACATGGGTTATAGCGCCCGCCGCTGAATTAGATTGAACCATATTGCCTATTCCGAAAGCGCCCAATGCCCCAAAAAAGGCGAATACAATCGCAAAAGCTCTTCCAAGCCACTTTACTTTCATACCCTTTTCCATATAGGCAAACGGGCCTGATAGAACCTCGCCTCTAGCGTTTGCGCCTCTAAAGTGGCAGGCAAGTATAACTTCGTTAAACTTTGTTGCAATTCCGAAAAAGCCTACTACCCACATCCAAAATACGGCGCCGGGACCGCCCCACGCTATGGCCGTAGCCGTTCCGGCAAGGGTACCCACGCCCATTGTAGCAGAAAACGACGTCATCAGAGCCTGCCAAGGACTGATATCACCTGCGCCAACGATGGGGTTCTTTTTGTTTTCAGGCTTTCTGAACATGTCAACGATAGTGTTATCCATATAATGCCCAAATTTCAAGATTTGGTAGCCTTTCAAGCGAATTGTAAGAATTAAGCCGCCGACAAGAAGTATTGCCCACGCCGCAGGCCCCCAAACCCAATCTTGAATGCCCCTAATAAAATCAGTTGCAGCTTGCATAAATTTCCCTCCTATTTATAAAATATGTCATAATAAATAATACAATAATACTACATTATTTTCAAAATGACAATATGTTTTTTTACCTTTTAGGATGAAATTAAATGAAGTTTATGGTATTATATGACTGGCAGTAAGATTATAAAAAATATCTCTAAATCGAGAGGGTGAAATTATATGACAATTACAGTAAGAAAAGCGACTGATACCGATATTTCTAAACTAAAAAATAACCCCACATGGGACTGTGAAGTTTCAGAATTTGATTGGCATTATGACAATGAAGAAATCTGTTGGCTCACTGAGGGCGAAGTTACCGTAACTTACGGAAGCAGAAGTGTGTCTTTTGGTGTGGGTGATTATGTTGAGTTCCCGAAAGGGTTGTCATGTGTTTGGAAAGTGACTAAGCCTGTTCGGAAGCATTATGAATTTCGGTAGTGCGATACTTTAATCAAGGCCGCCCGTTAAGCGGGCGGCCTTGATTAAATCACA
>Ga0131853_10010548_pt1 | contig 16896 bp, 9 predicted proteins | sample TergutLab28metaG_FD_92764 | JGI IMG/M metagenome (GOLD analysis project Ga0131853, IMG submission 92764) | Labiotermes labralis P1 segment gut microbial communities from Petit-Saut dam, French Guiana - Lab288 P1 (version 2) (version 2) | ecosystem: Host-associated > Arthropoda: Insects >...
AAATGCTGCAAGGAGCGTTTAATACGCCTGTGCCACCAGGCAAAGTCATCGTCTTCCATACGTTCCCAGCGATAGAGTGGATTTCCCCAGCGTTGGCCTTCTTCGCAGAAATAATCGGGTGGCACTCCGGCTACCACGCTCGGCAGGCCGTTTTCGTCCAGCCAAAAGAGCTCTTGGTGAGCCCAACAGTCCGCACTGTCTGCTGCAACAAATAGAGGGATGTCTCCCATGAGCAGGCGGTTTTTGCTGTTGGCGTAGTTGCGCAGATCGCGCTGCTGGTAGTCGGCCATAAACTGCATAAACAACTGATATCCAATTTCGTAACTCAAACGCGCACGCGCGTCTTGCAGCGCCTGCGCGTCTCGGTTTTTCAGTTCAGGCGCCCACTCAGTCCAGGGACGCCCCCCGCTCTCGTTATGCAGGGCTTTGAAAAGTGCGTACTCGTCTAACCAATCAGCGTTATCGCGGTAAAACTCCTGATAAGCCGGGATTTGCTCGAGGAGCCTGCCCTGCTCAGCCCAGCTGGCATAAGCCGCACGCAGGAGCTGTTCTTTTTGCTGCTTAACTGACGGGTAGTCTATGTAACTACCAGCTATTCCAACCCCTGATGAAGCATCCTTTTTCAGGTGATTCACTTCACCCTTCAGGTGGTCTAACGCGCGAGCTCCGAGATGTTCCTCCAGCCAGTTCCAAAGACGCTCGGGATTGATTAAGAGGGGGCTCAAGGCTAAGGCTGATTCGCTATGGTAGGGAGAATTGCCCTCGTCAACAGGATTAAAGGGCAACAGTTGCCAGAGTGTTTGTCCCGCGGAAACCAGCTGGTCTACAAAGGCATAGGCAGACGCACCCCAGTCTCCAATTCCCCAAGGGGAGGGGAGTGCAGTCAGCGGCAGCAATACACCGGAGCGACGCAGAGGCTTATCAGAGAAAAGTTGCGGATTGCCCTCCGCAGGGCGCATAAGCAAAACGCGGGAACCAAAAGGCTCAACAGCCAGGCGAAGCGACTGCTTGCCCAAATCAACTGCTCGCTCAACCTCGCCACTGGCGAGGTCAAAAACATCCCACAGTTGCTCTGCAGGCCACTCCAGCTCATCCGGACGGCGATCCTCAAGTGACGGGTTTGAGGGCCCAGCCAGATAAACCTCGCGGTTTTCACCACAGCGATTAATAACAATAACTGCGCGTTCTTCTGGTGTGGAACAGGGGGACGGGGTCAGTGTGGAACAGGGGGACGGGGTAAGTGTACCAATTTGGCCCTTGGGCCAAATTGGTACACTTACCCCGTCCCCCTGTTCCACACTGACCCCGTCCCCCTGCTCCACTGTCAGTGCTGTCCTCCAAAAGCCGGCTACATCATCTCCGGCGCTAAACGGAAATACCTCTCCGCTGATGAATATCTCGTGCTCCCTACGCAGGCGCATCCAGCGTTGATGCATGCCCGTGGTAACCTCGTCCTCTTTTCCCCAGGGAAAGGGCGCGCGATTATAGGGATCGCTGTAACCCTCTACGCCGGCTTCATCGCCATAGTAGACGCAGGGCACTCCGGGAAAAGTCATCTGCCACAAAACGAGCATGTTGAGCCGCCGCTGGGCCAACTCACGCGCACCGGCGCTCAAGCGAAACGCACGGCGCTCTGAGTCATTAAAAGCCTCTTCAGGCGGAGCTGCGCCCAATAGGGTTAAAATACGCACCTGATCGTGACTGCCAATCAAATTCATGGCTGCCATAAAGTTGGGAGTGGGGTAGTTCTCGCGTAGACTCATCAAGCCAGAGGCCAGCACCCCTGCAGAAGCCCTGCCCAGCAAGAAATCAAGCAATAGCTCCCTGAAGGGATAATTCATGGTGGAGTGCAGCTCGTCGCCAGCAAAGTAGCGGCGCAGTTCGCCGTAGCTTACCTTGTTGGAGGCATCCTCCCATACCTCGCCGATGAGAACGGCTTCCGGGTTTGTTTCAGACATGGCAGCACGAACTTGACGGATGAAGGCATCGGGCAATTCGTCTGCTACGTCGAGGCGCCAGCCTTTGACTCCCTTCCTCACCCAGGTTTTGATGACGCTCGCGGGCCCATCGCAGATGAACTCAAGGTAAGACGGATCCAGCTCTTCAACATTAGGCAGCGCGTCAACACCCCACCAGCACTCGTACTTGTTGGGGTATTCCTTAAAGCGATACCAAGAAAAATAGGGAGAATCGGGGGACTGGTAAGCACCAAGCTCCGGATAACGACCCAATCGGTTGAAGTAGCGACTGTCGGCACCGGTATGGCTGAACACACCGTCTAAGATCAGGGCTATACCAAGCGCATCTGCCTCCTTGACCAAGGCATCAAAGGCCTCCTCGCCGCCAAACATGGGATCAATGGCCAAATAATCTGCGGTGTCGTATTTATGATTGCTCGATGCCTCAAAAATCGGATTAAGATAAAGCGCGCTCACCCCAAGGGAGTGCAGATAGGGGAGCTTAAGGCGCACCCCTTCGAGGTTGCCGCCAAAGAAAAGCCAGCGCTCTATACGCCCCTTGGCATCTTTCATGTAAAAAGGCGTGTCATGCCAATCAGCATGAATCAGTGCGCCGGTGTCAGCCGGTGCATCAAGCACACGAGGCCCAAGGCCGGGATGAAAGCGGTCAACGAAAATCTGGTACATGAGGCCTCTGGTATACCAATCGGGCACCGAGCTGCCGCGGGCTGCCACCGTGATTTGGTAGGAAGGCAGATTAGGTACACCTATGGCACCTCCGCCGTTTTCCCAGAGACCGGCCGGCCGCCGCTCCAAACCGTAGAACACGCCGCGCCCTCCGGTGAGCTGCTCGTTGTTTCCGTACCAGGAGCTTTCTTCAAGGTCTTCTACGATAAAGGAATAACCGAGCAGACCCGGTTCTTCCGGCGCCGTGATGGTAACCTCAAAATAAAACGTGGCGCTGTTTGAGCGCTCCGTAAGAATGTCCATTGGCAGCCGCTCTTCGCTGTCATCTTTTACCAAACGGAGCCAGACCCGTGGCCAAACAGGGGCTTCGGACTCAGCAAAACCAGCCGCATCACCGGAGTACCACCGCACCCGTATTCGCAATACAATCGAATCCCCACAAAACACAGCACCAAAAGGGTTGCGAAAAAATAAATTATGAGAGTCGTGCAAGATTTCCAATAATCCAACTTCCGTAACTTTTCAGGCTGCCTAAACTTTCAGGGGATATTTTACTATATTGGTGAGAGAACCTGACAAGGGGACGCCAGGCTGTGTGAAAAGGTCCACTCTCGTCATTCCGGGCTTGACCCGGAACCTTTTGACAAGCAGTTCAAGATTCCGGGTCAAGCCCGGAATGACGTTTTCACATTGGAACAGGGGGACGGGGTTGGTGTCCCAGATTGGAACAGGGGGACGGGGTTGGTGTCCCAGATTGGAACAGGGGTGGAACAGGGGGACGGGGTTAGTGTTCCAATTTGACCTTGGTCAAATTGGAACACTAACCCCGTCCCCCTGTTCCACCCCTGTTCCAATCTGGGACACCAACCCCGTCCCCCTGTTCCATCCCCGATTGGCACAGTGGGGTCAGTTCCTGCCGCGTTTGCACGCAAAAAGACGATTTTGACGGCAGTTTAGCTCGATTTGAGGGTTTTTAGAGCTTAAAATCGTCTTTTTGCGTGCAAACGCGGCAGGAACTGACCCCACTGTGCCACTGAGTCAGTTTCCCCGGCCCCAGTGAGTCACTTCTCTGTGCTTCAGGTCACATTACTGTACTAGCTCTTTAAACAGAACCATGTATTTTGCTGCTGAGTCTTTCCAGTCAAATTTGCTCTTGCGGGCGTTTTCAAAGAGGCCCTTCCAGGCCACTTCTTCGTAGCGATACACGTTTACTGCGCGCTGTATGGTCTCAAGGAACTCGTGGGCATTGTAATTGGCAAAAGAAAAGCCGTTACCCTCACCGGTTACCTCATTGTAGGGCTGCACCGTGTCCTTGAGGCCGCCGGTCTCGCGCACGATGGGGATTGTGCCATAGCGCATGCCTATCATCTGGGCAACGCCACAAGGCTCAAAGCGCGAGGGCATCAAAAGCATGTCAGCAGCAGCATAGATACGGTGCGCAAGCTGCACATCGTAACCAATGTAGATAGCAAGCTTGTGCGGATAGCGATGAGCCATCTCGCGTAAAAAGTCCTCATAGATGTAATCGCCGGAGCCAAGAACCACCAACTGCAGATCCATGCTCATGATTTCGTCAAACACACCTCTGAACAAATCGAGACCCTTTTGATCAACCAGGCGGCCTATGCTCGCCAACATCGGAACACGCTCGTTGAAAAAGCCCTCACCGGGTGACGCGCTGTCGCCTCCGGCAGGCAGCCCTAATTGAGCCTGCAACTTGGCTTTATTCTCCGCCTTCTTGAGCTGCGAACTACGATAGGGAACAAAGATATAAGGGTCACGTTGCGGGTCATATTTCTGAGTGTCAATGCCGTTTAGGATTCCGCTCAGCTTGTAGCTGTTAGCCCGCAGCACCCCATCAAGGTTCTCACCAAAGTAGGGGTCTTGAATCTCCAGCACGTAGCTGGGGCTTACGGTGGTCACCTTGTTGGCATAATAGATAGCTGCCTTTACCAGGTTTACAGCCCCAAAGAACTCAAGCCTCTCCCAGAGTTCAGGAGTTGATTCCAAACCACACACGTCTTCAACGATGGCCGACGAAAAAACGCCCTGGTACTTGATATTGTGCACGGTGAATACCGTTTTGACATCGTAGTAGAAAGGATCATGCTGGTATCCGTTATTAAGTAAAATGGGAATCAGCGCAGATTGCCAGTCATGGCAATGGATGACATCGGGCTTAAAACCAAGGCGCGGCAAACAATCAAGCACGGCGCGGCAGAAAAAGGAGAAGCGCTCTGCCTCGTCAAAGTGGCCGTAAACGCCCTCTCGGTTGAAATAGTAATCACAGTTGACAAAGTAATACTGAACCCCGTTGTATTTCAGTGATTCTATACAGCAGCCAACGGTTCGCCAGGATACATTAACACTGATGTCAAACAAGTATTCTTTACCCTCTAAGAGCTCTGGATCAATTGCGCTGTACATAGGCAGCATGACACAAATCTCTGCGCCTTGCGATGAGAGCGCTGCCGGTAAGCTCCCCCCTGCTTCTCCCAACCCGCCGGTTGTGAGAAATGGAGCCGCTTCTGAAATCACATAGAGTACCTTCAAAACAATCACCCTTTCCCAATGCGTCAAATAACCGAGTACTTGCCTACAATCACCGGTTTTTCCGGTTTTCCTTTTAAGACCACGTTGTCATTGATCTTGACATACTTATCCAGGATGACGTTTTCGAGCTTTGCGTTTTTACCAATCTGAGTCTTGTGCATAACAATGCAGTTTCTCAACTCGGCCTTTTCTTGTATCAAAACATCGCGCGAAATAACGCTACCTTCCACCATCCCGTCTATGAGGCTTCCGCTGGAGACCAACGAGTTGCTCACCATAGCCTTGTAGCGGTAGCGAGTTGGCGGGTTGTCCATGACCTTGGTGTGAATTGGGTTATCAGGGGTAAAAAGCTCCTGCCGTACGCTGGGGTCCAAAAGGGCCATATTGTTGTTAAAGTAGGTCAGTACCGAGCAAATCTTGCCATAATAACCTTGGTGTTCATAGACACCCACCTTGAGCGTATCCAGATTCTCGGCGAGTATATCAAACAGGTCCATGTTGATGGCAAAGGGCGAGCTGCCAATGATGTCAATGAGTTGCTGCCTTTTGATGATTCCCATGCCCACATAAAAATTGGACGCTTTTTTGCTGCTGGCAGCGTCTTGTTCTTGGCCGTACTCCCACCAGCCGGTAACCTTCTTTTTGCCTGCAACACTCAGGCGCAAAAGCGAGCGGGTTTCTCCATGTACCGAAGGATCCTTGGTGCTGATGAGCGTAACATCATTGCCCTCTTTGTTGTGAAAATCGAGGACCTTTGCCAAATCAATGTTAGCCGCAAAGTTTGCCTCAGAAAATATGACGTCTTCTTTGGAGGTCTTCTCCAAAAACTCAATGCTGCGATGCAAATCGCGCAGCGGAAAATGCCACTGACGAGGACGCAAGCCCTGATTGCCGCCCGGCAAAATGAACAGGCCCTCTGATTTGCGGTCGAGCGCCCAGGCCTTGCCGGCGCCCAGATGATCAAGCAGCGGGCGGTAATGATAGGGCGTGACGATGCCTACGTTGCGCACCCCGGCATTGACCATAAAGGAGAGCGTAAAGTCTATCAAGCGGTAACGGCCGCCAAAAGGCACGGCTCCCAGAGGGCGCACATCCGTGAGCTGCTCAAGGACCTCATTATTGTTGTTAAGGGTGAGAATGCCTATTGCTCTGCTCATAGCGTCTCCTCCTTATCGGCAAGTATGTTGCTGCCTTCAGAAATCATGGTTTCTTCGGCAATGACCGCATTTTCTTCGATGAGGGTAATCCCGGATTGGCGGCCGCCCTTATCGCTCGAAGCAATGCCCACAGAACAGTAAGCCCCTATGTTGGCTCCCTCTCCCAGGATGGTCTTGTGCACCCAGGACTCGCTGCCCACGCGGCTCTTTTGCAAGAGAATCGAGTTCTCCACCACGGCTCCTTCGGCAACGTATACGCCTTGGGCGAGGATAGAGTTTTCCACGGCGCCAAGTATCACACAGCCGTTGCTGATAAGGCTGTTTCTTACGCGGGCCTTGGGACTGATAAAATGCGGCGGCAGGGTCTCCTCGTTGGAGCAGATTCTGAGACCGCTGGAGAAAATGTCAAAGCGCGGGTTTTCTAGCAACAACTCCATGTTGGCGTTGTAATAGCTCTCAAGAGTGCCCACATCCTTCCAGTAACCCTTAAAGGTGTAGGTGAAAAGCCGCTTTTTCTGCGCCAGCAGGCGGGGAATGACATTCTTGCCAAAGTCTTTTTCTGACTCAGGGTCAGCCTCATCTTCTATCAAGGCCTTTTGCAACACCGGCCAAGAAAAGATGTAGACGCCCATAGAGGCAAGAGAAGAATCCGGCACCTTGGGCTTTTCCGTGAACTTTTTGATGCGCCCCGTCTCGTCAGCCGTGATGATGCCAAGCTGCGTAGCCTCACGCTTGGTCACCTCCACCGCCGCGATGGTCAAATCGGCCTTGTTGGCCTTGTGAAAATCCAGCATGTGTCCGTAGTTCATATGGTAGATATGATCGCCGGAGATTATCAGTACATAGTCTGGATTATATGTGGAGATAAAATCCATGTTTTGATACACGGCGTTAGCGGTGCCCTCGTACCAGGTTCCTCCACTTTCGCCCACGTAGGGAGGCAGGATGGAGAGCCCTCCAGACATCACATCCAAATCCCAAGGCGCACCCATACTGATATAGGTGTTGAGCTTGAACGGTTTGTATTGGGTGAGCACCCCAACCGTATCAATGCCCGAATTACTACAGTTGCTCAAGCCAAAATCGATGATGCGGTACTTGCCGCCAAACGAAACCGCCGGTTTGGCGATGTTGTGGGTAAGGCTGCCGAGGCGGCTTCCCTGCCCACCTGCTAAAAGCATTGCGATACATTCTTTTCTCTGCGCCATACTCAACTCCCCTCAAATCGTCCGCTCTCATGAAGGGCTATCTCTTTGCAGGGGACATGCCAGATGCCACTGCAATACTCCCGTATGGTCCGGTCACTCGAGAAGATCCCGGAGTTTGCGATGTTCACAAGTGCCGATCTGTGCCATTGGTACTGATCAAGGAACAGGTTATTCATATGGGCACTTGCTTCGACGCACGGCGAAAAGTCCTTGAGGACAAAGTACTCGTCGTATTCCTTAAGTAGCGAATCGTAGATTCCCTGAAAACGACCATGAGATTCAGGAAAAAAGAACCCGTCAACGAGTAAATCCATTACCTTCTTAAGACGAGGGTGCTTTTCGTATTCGTCCCACCCATTATAGCTCCTGTTGAGGTTTAATTCCAATACCTCATCTGCCCTTAATCCAAAGATAATACTGTTCTCGTCGCCCACTTCTTGATGGATCTCTACGTTGGCTCCGTCCATTGTGCCAAAGGTGAGGGCGCCGTTCATCATGAACTTCATGTTGCCCGTACCGGAGGCCTCTTTGCCGGCAGTTGAAATCTGCACGCTGACGTCGGCGGCAGGGTAGAGCAACTCGGCTGAAGACACGTTGAAGTTCTCCCAGAAAATCACCTTGAGGCGCTCGCACACCCTTCTGTCCTTGTTGATGATATTGGCTACCTCAACAATGAGCTGGATGATCTCCTTGGCGTAGTTGTATCCGGGCGCCGCTTTGCCGCCAAAGATAAAGGTTTGCGAGGGAATGGGCAGGTCCGGATTATCGCGCAGGCGCAAATAGAGGTCCATGATTCTCAGGATGTTCAGGAGCTGTCGCTTGTAGGCATGAAAGCGCTTGACCTGAATGTCAAAGGACGACTGCGGGTCAATCAATAGGCCCTTGCGATTCATGATAAGGCGAGACAGGTTTTGCTTATTAGCTAGCTTGACGTTACGCAGGCTTTCAATAAAGCTGGCGTCATTATGAAAGTACATGAGCCTTTGCAGCTGCGTCATATCGGCCTGCCACTCGGGGCCTATTGCCTCGGTGATTAATCCCGAGAGGTTCTTATTGGCATCCATGAGAAAACGGCGGTGACTCACCCCGTTGGTTTTGTTGTTGAACTTGTAGGGATAAAGCCGGTAATACCTATGCAATACGCGGTCTTTGAGTATCTGGGTGTGCAGCTCAGAAACGCCGTTCACTGAATGGCTGCCAATCAAGGCCAGGTCAACCATGCGCACTTCGTGATTCCAGATGATGCCCACCTTGTTCAGCAGGTCCCAATCCGTGGGAAACTTGCGCGTGATTTCTTCCTTAAAGCGGTTATCAATCTCTTCGATAATCTGGTAGATGCGAGGCATCAGGTATTGAAAAATACTGACCGGCCATTTTTCCAGCGCCTCAGGCATAACCGTGTGGTTGGTAAAGGAGATGGTGTTGACGGTGATGGTCCAGGCTTCTTCCCAGCTCATGTATTCCTCGTCCATGAGAATGCGCATGAGCTCGGGGATGCAAAGCACCGGATGGGTATCATTGACGTGGATGGACACCCATCGAGAAAGATTTCGGAGCGGCTCCTTATGATTTTCTTTGTAATGGCGGATGATGCTGGAGAGCCCGGCGGCCACAAAAAAGTACTGCTGCTTGAGGCGGAGCTCCTTACCGGCTCGGCTGCTGTCTTCCGGGTAGAGAATGTCAGAGATTGCCTCTACCTCGGCCTTGTAGCGTATGGCCTCGGTGTAGTTATCACCGCTGAGCGAGATTACGTCCAGCTCTTGTTCTGCCGGCTCCGCGCTCCAGAGGCGCAGGTTGTTCATCCTGGATTGGCCGTCATAACCAACAACCGGCACGTCATAGGGAATGGCGCGGATGGTCTCGTAACCCTCGTGGAAAAAGACCGTATTGCCGTCGATATGCTCCGAGCGTATATATCCCTTAAATCTGACCTCAACCGCCTTGCCCGGCTTGCAGGTTTCCCAGGGGTAGCCGTTTTCTAACCAGTTGTCGGTGAGCTCGGCTTGCTTGCCGTCGATGATGCGCTGCTCAAAGATTCCGTAGCGATACCGAATGCAGTTGCCGTGCCCCGCCACGTCAAGGGACGCCAGTGAGTCGAGAAAGCAGGCTGCCAGCCGGCCCAAGCCACCGTTGCCGAGCCCTGCGTCTTTCTCTTGTTTTTCAATCTCTTTAAGAGAGATTCCCAGCTCGCCCAGCCCGTCCTCAACCACATTTGTGATGCCGAGGTTGCCCAGATAAAGCGGCAGTAGTCTACCAATGAGAAACTCCATAGAAAAATAATAAACCTGGCGCTCCGGCTCTTTGTTCTGCTCTGCCCAATTTAAGGCAACACGTTCCTTTATCAGCTGCACCAGGGTGTTATAGTGCTCCCAAGCTGAACCGTCGCCATAAGGCTTGCCCTCAATCTCTGCGTATTTATCGGTAAACAGCTTGATGAATTCGTCTTTGTCTCTAAACAATCGTGCCTCCATAGTTCAATGGTATCTACAACTAAATAGTTACTTCTTCTTCGTTTTTTTCTTCCGCTCTACCGGCTTGAAGATCAGCCCGGCCAAAGGCGGAACAACCACTTCAATCGATGCAGGGCGGCCCTGCCAGGCAATAGGCTTGACCTCTATTGGGGTTTGATTCCCTTTGCCACTGCCACCAAAGCGCTCCTCGTCAGAGCAAAGTAACTGTACGTAGTCATGCTTTGGCTTCCAGTTTTTGCCGAGTTCAGCGGCGCCTTCATTGTTTGTCTCGCCGGAGGACTCGCCATCCTTGCCCTCATCAAGTCCGTGAACAGGCACGCCAACCCTGAAGCTTTCATGATGATCCGGTGACATATTCAATACCACCAGCAGGTGGTCGTCCTCGTGGCGGCCATAGCGCAGAAAACAGAACACGCTTTGATCTCGGTTATCTGCATCAATCCAATCAAAACCAAGCCAGCCGCTGTCATCAACCCAAAGGGCCTCCTCAGCCCTATAGGTCAGGTTGGCTTCTGTCACAAAGTCCTGGAACATCTGGTGCGGCTCATACTTGAGGAGAAACCACTCCAGCTCCTCGTCGTAGCGCCACTCAATAAAGGGAGCCAGTTCGGTTCCCATAAAGCAGAGCTTCTTACCCGGATGGGTGAGATAGTAACAATAGAGAGCCCTGAGGCCGGCAAACTTCTGCCAGTAGTCACCGGGCATCCGCCCCAGCAAACTCCTCTTGCCGTGAACCACTTCATCATGAGAAAACGGCAGGATGAAATTCTCGGAGAAAGCATACATGAAAGAAAAGGTCAGATAATCGTGATTGTAGGGCCGTGCGGTAAAGGGTAGTGCCGAATAGCGCAGCGTGTCATTCATCCAACCCATGTTCCATTTGTAGTGAAAGCCCAGACCGTCTTCGTTGGTTGGGTGCGTTACGCGTGGCCAATCGGTTGACTCCTCGGCAAACATGAGAACGTGGGGAAATGACTCAGCCACCGTGTCATTGAGAGTTCGTATGAACTCAAGAGCCTTCTCGTCAATGAGAACATTGCGGCCGCTGTCGGCCTCGCCAAAGTTTGCGTAAATCATACTGGTGACGCCGTCTACACGTAATCCGTCAACCTTGTAAACGTCAAACCAGAAAAATGCGTTAGAGATCAAAAAGCTCCAAACCTCTGCACGTAAAAAGTTGAATCGGTAGGTTCCCCAGTTGGCGTGGTCACCGCCGTCATAGAGAGCCTCGCCGTCAAAGCGGCCCAGGCCATGTGAATCGCGGCAGAAGTGCCCCGGCACCCAATCCATGATAACGCCCAGGCCCGCCTGGTGGCACTTATCTATGAAATACATGAGGTCATGCGGGTTTCCGTAGCGGCTTGTGGCCGAGAAGTAACCGGTGATCTGGTAACCCCAAGAGGCATCCAGGGGGTGCTCCATCAGCGGCATGACTTCAAGATGGGTGTAGCCCTTCTCCTGCACATAGGGAACCAGCTTGTCAGCTAAATCGCGATACGTGTAAAAGGCTCCATCAGCGTGACGCATCCACGAGCCCAAATGCACCTCGTAGATAAGCATCGGCGCAGCTATGTTCCGCTCACGTTTTTGAAAAGCCAGGGCAGCCTTAGACCACTTGTATCCCTCTAGTGAGTAGGTTATTGAGGCAGTGTCAGGGCGCAGCTCACTAAAAAACGCAAAGGGGTCGGCCTTGTAAAAAACACTGCCGTCGCTTCCGCAAATCTCGTATTTGTAGAGCTCATTTGACCCAAGATCCGGGATGAACAAGACCCAGACTCCCGAGTCGCCCGAGTCAAGGAGACTCATTTTGTGCTCTGACCCGTTCCAACCGTTGAAATCGCCAACGACACTGACCCGCGAGGCATGCGGTGCCCAAACGGCAAAATGCACACCATCCGCCAAAACCTGTGCCCCAAACTTGACATAGCTGTTATTCAACTTGCCGTGGTTGAACAGGTAGGCTTCGTCCTTACTCAAAAACTCTTTGCCTGCCATATATTCCCTTCCTCCCTGAGGATTTGCTCATAATAATACTAGATACGTAACCGAAATGTGTCAGAAGTCCCACACGTTTATTGACTCACTGGGGACGGGGAAAGTGACTCACTGAGCAGGCTTAGCTGTTTGGCTTCAGTCTTGGGGGTGAGCGACACGGTTGAGCTGCAAGCTAGCAAAGGCATGCTGGAGCGAGCCGGGGCCCCAAGACTGAAACAAATAGCTAAGCCTGCTCAGTGAGTCACTTTCCCCGTCCCCAGTGAGTCACTAGTTAGTCTGAGTTACAGAAGTCTGAGCTTGTTTTCTGGTTGTGCCATTGAAGAAGAAGGTGAAATAGCGAGCAAAAACGTAGAGCACCATGCCTGCGGCAAATACTGTTTGGATAACTACGAGCACGCCAAGAGCCAGCAGGAGAATCTCGTTTGCGCCGAGTGCTGCAAAGAAGGCAGTTGCCTTGGCAAGCGCGATGGCACAGATAACAAACGGAAAGGTCATTGCTGCATAGCTGGGATAAAACTTAAGACGCAGCAGTTTTGGCAACTGCGTGAGCACTACGATAAGACACAGCTGCGCAAGGGCGGCCAAGGTTATGACTACGGGCAGCAGCGGCTCAGGTGAAACCGAAAGATAGGCTGCCAGGGAAAGGCTCATTGGTGCGGCAAAGATGCAGAACAGGGGCTTTGCTGCCTCGGGCACGTCATGCTTGATGTAGCGATAGATCATCATCACCAGCAGAGTGACAAAGCATGCAGAGCCAAACCAGAAGATTCCCATTCCAAACACTCCCAGGCCAAAGACCGGAGAAGTGAGCGAGGCAACAACAATGCCTACGTAGGCAATGAAGTGAGTGGGAAAAACCTGCTTGATGTCAAACTTAACCATGAACGTGGCGGTGAACCACGCAATAAAGCTGAAGTGGGCAAGAACCGCGGTGCACCAAACCACAAACGCGGCAACAAAAGAAAACGGCACCAGGTAGGTGGCCAGCTGCATAATCGTCATGAAGAGCGTGGCAAAGGAGCCGGCAAAAATGGGGTTTTTGAGGTCCTCTTTTACCAGGTGGGTATACCCAACGATCTTGGTGGTCAGTATAAGCACCAATAAGAGCGACAGTCCGCCTGCAGTGATATGAAGCACCTCAGAGTAAGGTTGCAGCAAAATCCCCAGCGAGGCAAGACCGAGTGCAACGCCTGCTGTGGGAAGAGGAACCTTTTTGATGATGTCTTTCATGTCTCTGCTTTCTTGCCTGTGTTTTGCCTGTGTGCCAACTGCTACTTTTTTGTATGTAAGTATTTTACAAGGTCTAGCCAGAATGTAAAATTATTTATTCTTCTGTAGTGATAAAATATGCTTATGAATGATACCGTTCACACCCCCTTTGTTGTCTTACGCGTTTGCCGCAGGACTACAGGGGTGGGGAGCGTGAGCAGAAAAGATTAACAGAGCCGTAAAAGCTGGAGGTGCAGTATGCAGGATTTTAGAACCGCTACCTTTTTGAGTGTCTGCAAAACCATGAATTACACCCAGAGTGCGCGCGAGCTCAACATCACCCAGCCGGCGGTCTCGCAGCACATTGCGTACCTGGAAAAAACCTATGACACCAAGCTCTTTGTCTATCAAAAGAGAAAGCTCACCCTCACCGCCGCTGGCGTTATGCTCCGTGATGCATTCACCGTGGCCAATCACAATGAGCGCCAGCTCAAGGATCACATAGCCGCGCTCTCGGACGAGCGCCGCACGCTCAAGCTTGGGGTCACCATGACAGCAGGGGAGTACATACTTGCCCGCCCTCTCGCCCAGCACCTCGCAGAAGACCCAACAATCCAGACCCGCGTGGTGGCATCAGACACCAAGCGCTTGCTCGGCCTCCTGCAAAGTGACTCCATAGACTGCGCGCTCGTTGAAGGCTTTTTTGACAAGAGCAAGTACGGATGGGAGCTGTTTTCCACCGAGGAGCTCATCTTGGTGTGCGCACCTGAGCATCGCTTTGCCAAGCGGCCCGCGCGTTTAGAGGATCTGCTCGGCGAGCACCTGTTGCTCCGCGAGTTAGGCTCGGGCACCCGCGCCGTTCTTGAGCACGAGCTCGCCGCACAAAACCTCACGCCGGGCAGCTTTGCTCGCGTTACGGAGATATCAAGCCCCAACATCATCAAGACCTTTGTTGAGCAAGACTACGGAATCAGCTTTCTCTACAGAGCTGCCGTGCAAAGCGAGCTCAAAGAAAAGCGGCTCAAAGAAGTCTCATTAGGCAGCAGATCAATCAAACACGACATGACCTTTGTTTGGCTCAAAGGAAGCCTCTTTGAACACGAAAATCGCGCCCTGGTAAACCGGCTGAGAGAGATTTACCAAAGCCACCACCCGCTACCTGCCAGGCAGTAGTCAAGCAGGCCTTTTCAAGCAGCTGCCCGCTGCCTGCCAAGCAGTAGTCAAGCAGGCCTTTTCAAGCAGTCGCCCGCTGCCAGCCAGGCAGTAGTCAAGCAGGCCTTTTCAAGCAGCTGCCCGCTACCTGCCAAGCAGTAGGTCAAGCAGGCCTTTTCGCTGGGCAGGCTGCAATTCTGGGTCAAAGCGCACCAGCTCCATCTCGGCAATCCTATCCTCTGGATTGATGATGCCGTCTTTTTGAATCCAGAGCAGTTCGCGCATTTTGGCTGGCGTGTCTCGCCTCTGTCTGTCTTCCAGCTGGTTGGTCTGCTCAAGAGCCCTGCTCATTGAGCTTCTCTCCTTGCCGTAATTCTCAACAAACTTTTCTTCATCCATAAAAACGGAGAGCTGCCCGCCCCAGTAGTTGGTTTCCCAGTCTCCCCAGTCCCCCAGGGCAATGGTCTGCGGAAAATCAATAAAGCTTTTCCATAAATCAACGTAGCGGCTCTTAAAATTGACATCTCTGTGCTTGTATACCTTGGCAGTGAGCAGATGATAATAGCGCTTATATGCCAAAAGAAAGGCCAGGAGCAAGGTGTTGCAGTAGTCATAGTATTCCTCTTGGTTTGCCAGCTCGTTTTCCATCTCTTTGAAAGACGGAACCCTGAAGGTAAAGCTCGGGCGCTCGGCGTATGAGCGATAGGGATTGAAGAATCCAAAGGCTTTGATGAGCGACACTTCACCCTCGGCTTGCTCCGGGTATTCAAAGTCAAACATGGCAGAATCGCAAAGGTGCTTGCGATAAAAGCCCGAGAGCAGCATGCAAATACGCATGGACAGCTCCTCAACCGCAACGTTGGCACCCTTTTTTCTCCACCCTTCAAATATGGGATTGGTAAACTGCTCATCGCTCAAAAGGACCTCACTGGCAACATCAAAATGAGCATCAAGCTCAGAGCCGTTTGGCCCCTGAAAGCCTCCGAGCGCATATTCAAGCAGCTCGTCTGCAGGCACAATGATTTTTCTCTCAGCCATGGTTGTCCCTTCTCGCCTTGATAATTGCCCACTCATCATACAGTAAACTTGTAGTTGACAAGTGCTTGTTCGCCGTTCTCTTGATTTATAATTATGGCGGCACTCAACAGTGAAACATACGAGAGAATCGAAGCAAAATGAGAACATATGGAACGCAGGCCGCCGGGGTACGCACGCCTATTATTTATGAGGGAGATAATCTGCCCGAGATAGTGGTTGATTCTGTGCTGGCGTATTGCGATGAATGCAATCTGCAAGTGAATGACAGAGATGTCATCGGAGTTACCGAGGCGGTTGTTGCCAGGGCGCAGGGCAACTATGCAAGCACAGAGCACATCGCCGCCGATGTGAGGGCCAAATTTCCCTCCGGCGCGGTGGGCATAGTCTTTCCCATTATGAGCCGCAACCGCTTCTCCGTTTTGCTCAAGGGCATAGCCGCCGGGGTAAACAAGCTCTACATTCAGCTGAGCTACCCTATGGACGAGGTGGGCAACCACATCATCAGTGAAGACGCGCTGTTCAATGCAGGTGTAGATCCCTATATCGATGCCTTCAACGAGCAGCAATTCCGCACCATCTTTAGTGACCTCAAGCATGAGTTCACCGCCATTGACTACCTGGAGCTCTACCGAGAGATTGGCAATAACGCCGAGATTATCCTCGCCAACAATCCTGCCGAGATTCTCAAGTACACCAAGCAGGTCATTGCCGCAGACATACATACGCGCGCGCAGACCAAGAGGCGCCTGCTGGCAGCCGGCGCCGAGACGGTGTATTCGCTTGAAGAGATACTAAATCAGCCCGTTGACAGCAGTGGCTTCAACGATAAGTACGGTGTACTGGGCTCTAACAAGGCCAGCAGCGATAAGGTCAAGCTGTTCCCGCACTCCTGCGACAAGTTTGTGGCGGACGTGCAGGCCATCATGTATGAGAAAACCGGCGTTATGGTGGAGGTTCTTGTCTACGGAGACGGTGCCTTTAAAGATCCGGTAGGCAAGATTTGGGAGCTGGCTGACCCGGTGGTCTCCCCGGCCTACACCATCGGTTTATCGGGGCTTCCCAACGAACTCAAGCTCAAATACCTCGCCGACAACGAGCTAGCCGACATGCGCGGCGACGAAGCCAGAGAAGCCATGATCAGCCGCATACGCACCAAACAACTCAACCTAATGGGCAAGGACGAGACCGAAGGCACCACACCCCGCCACCTCACCGACCTCATCGGCAGCCTATGCGACCTGGTAAGCGGCAGTGGAGACAAAGGAACCCCCGTAGTCTTCATCAGAGGCTACTTCGACAACTTCGCCAGCGAGTAACTCCCTGGGGACGGGGAAACTGACTCACCTGACAGGTGGAACAGGGGGGACGGGGTTGGTGTGGAACAGGGGGGACGGGGTTAGTGTTCCAATTTGACCAAGGTCAAATTGGAACACTAACCCCGTCCCCCCTGTTCCACACCAACCCCGTC
>Ga0131853_10010549_pt1 | contig 16895 bp, 9 predicted proteins | sample TergutLab28metaG_FD_92764 | JGI IMG/M metagenome (GOLD analysis project Ga0131853, IMG submission 92764) | Labiotermes labralis P1 segment gut microbial communities from Petit-Saut dam, French Guiana - Lab288 P1 (version 2) (version 2) | ecosystem: Host-associated > Arthropoda: Insects >...
TCTAGAAAACAGAGATTAACGGCTGTGGGGACCCGTTACGCTGACCACGTGACACCCCTCTATCCGCAAAAGTTGGCACTAACTTCGCCGACCGGCGGCGACCGCTCTGTCGGTATAGTTCGCTTGCGGACTAAGGCCACGGAGTTTTAGTTTTAGTGTCAGCGCCCGAGAATTATTCTCATGGACAGTGATATTAGGCGTACTCGTTGGGCTTCGTAACAAAAATGCGTAACGCCTTGTGCTAGCACATTTGAACCACGGAGTTAAAAAAAATTGGCGTTGTAATATTACCCTAATTATAAATAATTCATAGTGTTGGCTTGAAATTCTTTGTAACTTGGTAGGGAATAATACAGCAAGATCTCTCGTCCATTATATCGCACTTGAACGACGTTCTAATTAGCACGGGGTATTTATCAGCAGGAGGGCCGGGTAGTTCAGTCGCTATAGCGACTGAACTACGGGCTGGACGGTCTGGGGGATCGAATCGCAGTGGGGGCGATATTTTCCGCACCTGTCCAGACCGGTCCTGGGGCCCACCCAGCCTCCTGTACAATGGGTACCGGGTCTTTCCCGGGGGTAAATAGCGGCTGGGGCGTGACGCTGACCCCTCACCCCTTCTAGTGCCGTGGTCAAGAAAGAGTAGAGCTATACCTCTACTCCCCCTATGGACCGTACGATCTGTACAGAGCCTCAGTGCCTGTACAAGGGTGCACTTTATTTATCAGCAAAGCACATCTGTGTCGGTATGACTTCATACGAGCCAAATGCATCCAACTCCCATCCTCACAAGCCATTTCCTGGAGATCTGTTTTAATTATACTCCCATTTCCCTAGCCCCAACTCGTCTAAATTCTGTAAGCATACTTCGTGTCCCCTGGTCTGGTTACATTCTCAGCCCCATTATCCTAACAATACTAAGTGACCTGTATAAATCATTCACCTATCAAATTACAGTGTCGTTCGTCTAATTTCACTCTTGCTTTGTTCCTCCCTCCCCACCCCTTCCTTTAATTATGGTACTTCATAGGGCGTTACGTGAGTACGAATGCTGAACTGAGAAAGTTACTTAAGGGATCGGTCATATCCTTTTTTAACGTAGTAAACCGGAACTTGCCGGTATGGTCTGAGGAAAATAGATATTCCTCGGGGTAGCCAACATCTGTACGGGAATACGAACCTGAGACCTCACGAATATGAATCTGTATCGCCAGCCACTAGACCGCAATACTCGTCTACACACGTGTAGCGTTTCGTACCTCCCACAGCTCGTTTCTTTTGTCATTGATTCCCCAAGTCGCCCAGTGCAGGTTGAGGAACTCCGTATTTCTCGGCGCCGGCTAGGTCATTGCCCCAGCGAGCTATGGCTGTCATGTTTTGTACGATTCACCGCGGGCTGGGCAACTGTAATGAATAGCTAAACATGCTGCACCGGTAATGCATACAGTGTGTGCCAGAGCGTCGTTGATGCTTAGTGTACGGACTTCAGTTAATAATGGAATCCGGCAGCGCTGCGTATTCATGCACCATGTTTCGCAGGCCTGTATTATTTAAAGCAATTAAAACTAGGCAAATAAGACAATAAACAGTCTGAAAACGTGAATAATAAACCTCGTAACTGTTTATTTTGCATGTCTTAAAGCTGTGACTTTGGCTAAACTGGTTTCATAGTTCCAATTTTATGTTGACCTTCGGGGTTTGCAGGAATAGAGCATTTCTTGATCAGTTGAATAACTTTACCCTCTAAGGCCTTGTGGTTACTATATGTACGATGAGGTTGACATAACGCTCTGCTTGTCAGTTGCAATTATGCGTTTTGTATTGACCTCAAACAACGAGTTTTTCCCAATACAGTATTAACTGAATGATTTTTATAATCGATAAGAAAAGTTTTTGCTGTGCGGTTCGAATTGGGTATTTAAATATACTCAGGTCAGTTTTCGTATTTAATGTTTAAATGCTTATTGAATATGCCCCCAAACGCGGCTGTGGCTAGGTTTCCGGTTAGCGGCCAGCTAAGGTACTCGTCTCCATCTGATAGACAGCATATACCCACACAAGCTTATTGTTTTATTTTTAAGTGATTAACGTCATGTGAATTTTGTAAGTGTCACAATTTAAAGTTGTTCACGTATATTAGTGTAACCAAATCAAGGAGGATGATTTGGACGTGACATGTATGAAATTGTAGTCAGAGAACCTGAAGTGAAGGGACCACTTGAGAGCCCCATGTTGGTGGGCGGTTAGTATTAAAATGTGCGTAAAGAAATAATGTTCGACGGTGTGGACAACATTCGTCGTTCTCGATATACGACATATGGAGCAGTGGTGGACTAATAAATATAGTAGTCATAGGGCTGCATGAAATACTTGAAGTTTCTTGATTGACTCACGCATAATTTGCATCTCAAAAATTTTTCTGCTTGTTGGGTCAGTCTGTTATGTTGAACGGCGCTGCATTTGAGCACAGTACCGACGTTTCTGAGAGACATCAATTCTTCAGACTTCTTCCCTGTTGGGAAACAAAGAAAATACAATAACCGGTGCACGTGAAAGATCGAGGCTTCGAGAATGTGGTAGAAATGGAGGCGCAATTGAAATTATATTTATTCCTGTTTCACCATTTATGTTCTGAATATTGGGTTTTCTCCGAGTATGTACCTTATTTTTTTCGCTGTGATTTGTTTTACGATGCTGTCCTTGACACGAACTGTATAGCATCCTATGCTGAATAATTAGTTTCGACGTTTGTTGTTTAACGACTCTGTCAGTTGCTAAGATTATGTAGCATCGGTGATACGTGAAGGGTGAGTATAGAGCACTGGTGGAATGATACTGACGAGTAAAGCCGAAGTACTTGAAGAAAAACCTGTCCAAGTACCATCGTGTCCTCCACAATTCCCGCCTTGCCTGGCCTGGAATCAAACCCGGGCCTCTGCTGTGAGAGGTCGGTGACTAACCGCTGCGGTATGTTAATATCCTGGAATTTGCCCAGACTGACGAAGGATAACCACAACCCCCCCCCCCCTCCCCTCCATTCAAGATAGTTGTTTCAGCTGAGATCCGAGGCAGGTACCTCCAAAATCCAAACCTAGAGTGTTGCCGCTACGTCAGTCCGTCGGTGTTCACGCTGTTAAATGAAACATTTGTTTCTTGTGTTTTGTGAGAAACCTGCAAGGAACTTCTGTGTCTGCTGACCTTGGTGAAACTATTGTGTGAGAATTAGGTATCCTTCGTTTAAGTAGTTACGTGGCTTGTTCATAATACACGCTTGCCATACACATCTCGTACTGCATTTGCCTTGAAGAATGCCATTGAACCACTTCAGCGGCGATTTGATTTAGTTGCATTGATGGCCTTGGGTGAGGGCATGGACCGTTGTGCCGCTGTCTCGCGTACCGTACCTGTGTGTTTCTGTGACACACTGCTTGTTGTCCTCACAAATATGCTGAGCGGAACCCTAAACTGAAAACCCATGTATCAAAGGACAGGTTTTTTTTAAAAAGGAAAACAAGAGTAGAAAGATGGAGGTTTGCTCAGTACTTGGTTGGCTTTGCTGTTAATTTAAGGTTGACTCCATTGTTGTAGGTAAGCACGTAACAAGTAAGGTTGTTTCGGCACACACCTTGAGGGCGTATACGTGACTCCAGTTAGTGCAACTTCAGCATGAATTGTGTTCTGTCTCACGCCCCGACCGCTTTATTTTTCGTATTATTACATATCTGAGCGGCCGAGGTGGCAAAGTCGGTATAGCGACTCGCTACGGGATTGACGGTTCTGAGGTCGAATCCCGTTGGGGCCAAAATTTTCCGTGCCTTCCCACACCGGCTCCATGGCCCGCTCAGCCTCCTTTACAATGGATACCGGCTCTTTATCAGGGATAAAGCGGCTAACACGGTGCTGACTACCCACCCCTTTCTAGCGTAGAGGTTGCTATTGGGTTAGAGCTATACCTCTGCATGACCTCTGTGCCTGCGTAGACATGTCATGGGGTGACCTTAATCTCTACATGTCTGTCACTGAGTAGTCATATACACCATACCTTGGTCATGATCTATGGAGGGGGGGGGATTGGATAGCTTAAATAAATTTTTTGTTATAACTACTTCAGGCAGCAATACATATGGCACTGCAACGTCAGTATTCAATCATCTGAACTTTAAATTTTGCCACTTTCAAGCATGAGGGGTGTTACTGTTAGTTCTGACTTAATTTGCCAGTTTATTTTCGCTTTTCACGTCGACATTATTAAAAGTCGTGGTACGTGGTGCGAGTTGATTGTTCGTCTCTAGGGCACAGGTATGATGGAAGTTGTGTTTCCAAATGTAAGCAAGCCTGCCTATGGGCCAGGTTCTGTAACGAGACGAATTTGCTTCAGGTGTTGGTGGAATATGATGGCGTTGAGTGGCAAAGGCGAGAGTGGATCAGCATCTACAAGGACAGCCTCTTCCAACTGTTTCTGGTGGAACATAGTCTTGTGTGGACGGACCGTGTGGACCCACTCTCCTCCAGCAATGGACACACCGTCCTCTGGCCCGCTCTGGTAAGTACACTACTTTAATTTTATACTGACTCCTTCATTCCCAAAAATGTACGCTGACGGATTGACTTCAAAAGCCCCACTGAAGTTCATGTTGGCCACACGGTTGTAGTGTATGAAGTTCAAAGTGGTGCAAGAACAGTAGCAATGTACTATTGCATTAGGAAATAGCGGTATTTAACGTTGTGTATCTGTATCTGCTTTCTAATCACGGCTGACAGCCATTTTTCTGGTTAGTGGATTAGGCGTCGAGAACCAAGAGAATGGGCTTCGCGAAGCCCCGATCTAGTCCATGTCATTTCTTATTGTGGGGTTGGGCCAAAGATGAAATCTACCGATCAATCACGTGATGAACGGGAACAACTATTCGAGATACCTCTTGCGCTCTTCCTTTTAGCTTCTGAAGGAAAAGCGTTAAGTCTGGATCAAGGTTGCAGAATTGTTTGCAGAATTATGGGGCATATGGAACCTGACCCCAAATGTTAGTATGTGGGCTTTGAAATGGTCCAGTTTTTTTAGCCATACGTTATCGATGAAACACCCCCCCCCCCCATGGTGTAGCAAGTGCAACATCTGTAAATATTCGTAATCACAACGAACTCACTGGTAAATAGTTTTATTTGTATGGCTAATAGTTTCGAACCTGAACTCGGATAATCATCAGGCCGTAACACAAAAACTTGAACCATATACAGAAACTAAAATCGTAAGTTGTAGATCTCCCCCACCCCTTACATAAAAAATTTATTAAACTGTATAAGTAAAAAACAGTTACAAAAAACCTAAGGATATTTTAAAAAGTTTGTAACTATTTTTATTTAAGAGGTTTTTAAACAGGGAAATGTAGAGTGTTTTGAGCATGATACAAGCCGGATAAATTTGCTACGGTATGGACGAGAAGTTAGATAGAAGCCGTGGGCAGGGCAGTAAAATTAACTTGTTACGATCGCAAAAACATAACACACTAAAAGCTAGTATTACAATACCCAGTCACATGGAGCAGAGACATGCATTGGAAACTACAAGTTTTTCAGCTAATGAAGAAATGCCCCGTGCGCACGCATGTACATTTGTGTTTTAATCTTGTCTGACTTTACCTATAGTTTGCATTTAAATAGGAGAGGATGAAGTCAAGGGTAGTTCGGGTGTATTTTTTCACGTACGTGTTAGGAGCGGACTGATACAGGCCTGTTTAGCTTTGTAATAGAGAAAGATCTGTTTGTGTGACATAGATGCTTGTTGCTTGTAGTCGTTCACGCCGCTGGTGGCTGAGGTGGATATGGCGACGAACCAGCAGCCCCTGGAATTCCTACTGGACCGGGAACTCGCATTCCGGGATTATTCCCGCCTGCAACCCTTCCAAGTGAGTATGCTCTTTGGTGTACGCGATGGCAACTCAATGTGATATTTACGTGTGAATTTTGAAACCAGACCTGTTTAAACAGTGTAGTTTATAAAACCGTTCTTTAGGTAGCAGAGAAATGTTTAAACGCATGTTAGAGAATTGTGCTGTGTGAGTACTTCAACTTGTCAGGACGGTAAAGAATTTTCAGGCTTCGTAACAAACCGGAAATTTTGTTATTACCTTAATAACTACTGTCCAAGAAAGAACGTATTCCATGGGGCTATTTTTAATAAAAGTTGATGCAACGAATGTGACGGTCCGGACACACAAAGCTTCATACAAGATTTTTGTGTGAATTAAGATAATCATTTCGTCACATCTTGCTTATTTACTGAAGGTTTATTGTGCGAATCCATCTGTAGATAGATTTACATACTTATATTGCACTACTCGTGATAATGCTAGAGTATTGCCTGTTCCTCAGGCACTACCAGTGATTAATTAATTATAATTATTATCATAATTACCGCAACCGTCGCCTTATACCAGCACTTGACTCCATGACGTAAGATTCTACTTCAGAAGCAAGCAGTTCATGTTGTCAAGAAATGCCTCATCTTGCTTGAACCGTACGGTTTTGGTAGAGTGCTAAGAAGTACCCAACATTGGACCTCATCCAGAAAAAGGAAGTTAGTTTACATCCTCACTTATTATTTAAGATTTTTTTTTTCGCCTGCACTTAGATCACCCAATTCATCTCTCCCGTTCCCTAATCATTTGTTTTTTAATTCTTAATCACATGCGTGCGGACGTCCGACCAATCTCATACACCTTTAATACGAACCTCTGGTAAGAATCCGTAGAACTCATTAAACTCCCGACTTTTGTACCGCCATCTTGGCAGCAGAATAACGGCGAATTGAAAGCAAACGTGGAGTAGCTTATTTATTTTTGCATGAATCGTTTTAGTGTCTTTCGTTGTCGACTTGACATTAACTTCTTTAGAAAAGTAAAGTAAATAAACTGGCAGTCCGTCCATTATAAGGCGTCTGTCATCGTAAGACAATGTACATGGGCATGCTTTCACACTTCGTGCAGGTGTTGAACCCGAGAGCCTGGGCTGCGGGTGCTCCAAGGCCGTATGCTTAGACGGCCTGAATTCTACCTGTGCACTGCTGTTCCTTAAGACGACATCACCTGCCGACGTGGTAATAGGGGATCGCGGTTTCTGACCGACCAGGCATCGGGATTGTGTGTTCAGGGCCCGTTCATGGCGCGTTTTACTGTACCTTGTAGTCAGTCTTTCGAAGAAATTACGATGTTCCCGTTTCGCGTGTAGGGAGACCAGCCAAATTGCTCAAGTGTCCGTTGATTTCAGAATTCATTTTAAACGGAACAGTCCAGAGGATGTAATGATAGTTGATGGAGAATACTAACAAAACTCGAGTGACTGAATGAATGGTTAAGTCGTGAAGAGTCTCGGCAAACCTGTTCGCAGTACATCTGAAACACAGCGGGATATTTCTGAGCTTGTCGTTAGATCTGCAAAACGTGATCTGAAAAACAAGGTTGTGACATTGCTGGTTTTAGCAAAACGGGCATAAGGGAAATATAATCTGCCAGACACTCTTCCAGAGTACGTACTTCAATATCTCTGAAAATAAGGTAGTACTATCTGATACATCCGTGTAGTGCTTTGTGCCACATTGATCGACGACCACACCAGGAATGACGTGTAGCGCGTGCGTGCGCGCGCGTATGTGTATGTGTGCGCGCGCGCGGAGGGGAGTGCAAGTATGTTTAGTTCATCCTTTAATTCAGGGCTGGCCAACATGCTGCCCTCTGTTACCCGAATAATCTAAGTAATACAATTTAACAAACATAATATGACAGGTCTGCGGAACGTGCTGTTGCAGTTTAATAAATAGCCGTAAACATAAAAATGTCGCTGTTGGTAAGAAACGGCGTTCTAGTTAATTCAGAACACAGTGGCGAAGAGAAAATATCTCCAACCCAGCCGGAAGTCGATCCAGCGCGTAGCTTTGGTTGACTGACTACGCGAACTGACGCAAGAAGACTGCTACTGCTTTGCTGCTGCTGCTACTACTACTACTACTACTACTACTACTACTGCTGCTGCTGCTGCTGCTGCTGCTGCTATTATTTGTCGTTTTCAGTTTATAGTGGACATGTGCTGTAATACTAGCTGAATTTCTTTTCATAAATGAAGCAATTTGTAAAGAAAAAGCAACCTGTACAGACTGAGATGTATGAAACTAAGGGGGTGAAAGGAGCGCGTAAGAAACAAATCGTCTGTGACGCCGGGAAGTGGTGGACTGGATGACGATTGGATCTGATGTCAGGCTTCGGTATTTGGGGTGTTGAAACCTCGGATTCTGCGTAGTTAGCTAGTTGGTCAACTATGTAAGGGTAGTTACGTCTGCTCTTGTCCCGAGCTACGATATTGTAAACAGTGTGCGCCTCCGGCACGCTTCTGAGACGAATTTGATTGCACTTTTCCCTTCTGTCTGGGAATACATGGTATAATGCATACTGTCAGTCTTGAATTAACAAAAGAAACCTCCTGGACTGGAACGGTAGCCGGTTACTTCATAGAATTTGTAAATGCGATTATTGTTCATTTGATAATTCTTGTGATACCTGTTCCTGACAATAGAGGATTATGTTTGAAAATTACCTTACTAGATGAATGCAGCTGAATCCCTTTTAGAAGCTTATAACAAGCATACAGCTAGTCAAGATATTTGCCCTCTTGCAACCTAAAGATTCATTACCGTCTTCCAAGAGTCTGCTTCTAAACACTGTCTAACCCAGGTGAATCCAGTCTGCACCCCCACATCCTATTTATTTAAGGTTCATTTCAAAACCCCGTGACCTTAAAATTCACATTATGTGGTATAAAATTATACAGTCATACACAACTCTTAATTTATTAGAAGTATTAGTTGTATTTCTAGCTACGTGTTTCGGCTTGTATACAGAGCCATCTTCAGGCTAGTCTTCGGAGTGGGTTGTACAATTATTAGTGCTTTAAAAGTTACGTGATCTCGTATTACAAATAGTAGTTAAAATATTCGTGGTAATTCTATATAACATTCAGATGTGATATTTTACGTATTGAGTATTAAACATAATAATAAAATTGCTTTGCGTGTTGACTGGAAGATCTGCTGCTGATATCAGGTGGTGACGTTTTTAAGGTTAAGTTGTTGTGTATGGTCAGTGTAGATTCGCCGTGGTTGCAGTGGCATTTAAACGGTAGTCGTTTAAGTTCCCTATGCTTTGTTGTGATTTGTACGAGGAGATGAAGGTGGCTGCCCTTATATATATAATGTAGTATATCTCTTTTCTTGCTTTTAGTTGGGGGGGGGGGGCGAAATCCTTATTTGGGATGTGTTGCATTTCTGGGAGTGTCTGTATTTCTGTCGTATTGGACTCAACATTTAAGCTGTGGATGGATAGCATATATTATTGTAGAATAGACGAAATAGATTTTTGATATTGATCTTCGTATTGATAAACTGTATTCACTTAATGTCTTGTGCCGGAGCAATGATGTGGATGTCCTGTGGTGTAGTCTGATAGAGATCTCGTAACTTTCAAAGCACCAATAATTTTCCATACAAACCACTCCGAAGACTAGCCTGAAGATGGCTCTGTATATTAGCCGAAATATGTAACTAGAAATACAACTAATACTTCTAATAAACTGAGAGTTGTGTATGATTATATAATTTTATAATGTTACATATATATATAGATAAAACACAACGGGGATGCCTCACTTGAAAATATTAAATTTCGCAGTTAAAGATGTAATTGGACCAAGTTTGTTGTGTTCATCCATCCATTCCGATGCCCGGCTATGACTGTTTGTTGTTGATTTGCTGACGAAGCAACGTTTAATTGAACGCGTTTGATTGACTGTGAAATTGAACGTCTCTTTTAAAAGTTCTTACAGTTGCTGGCAGGTGAAGGTGAATCTGTTTTATATTATCGATTGTAATCCAAATTGTTAAGGTGTGGAGGAAGCCTGGGTTTATCCTGTTTTCGGTATAGACGATGTTGTGCGAAAGATTTTCCGTCATCTGACATGAATGCTGATTGAGAACACACACAGTGTCTGCTCCGAATGTTAACCAAGGTTGGTGCAAGAAAAGTATAACGCAGAAAAGTGCCTAATGAGCACCGTCATAAAATGATCTCTTCGCTTTGTGTTGTCAGGAAAATGAAATGAGAAAATTACGAGCACTAGCCTACACGCATAGTGAAAAGGGGAAAATTGAAGTGCCTACAAGCGGGGGTGTGGCTGGGAGGATGGAGTGGTGCGACCTCTCCGGGCGGCAGAGACCAAGGGGCGGAAAAATGAATGTTTTATATAAAAAACGCGATTTTTTCGCTCAAAAATTTGAATTATTGTTACAAAATAAAAGAAAATCCAGTTAATAATTGTAATTTTTTAACTTCATAATTTCTATTAGTGGCCGCCATTGTGATTGCTCGCTCCGGGCACCGAAAGAAAAACCTTCCTATGCTGCTGCCTACAAAATACTGGCATGAAGTGACCAGAAAACTTGCTAGTTGCTGGCTGTGTCATGAGGGAAATACTGCGTACACAGCTTCGAGCGTTTTCTGTCCGTTTCAGAAAGGTCAGCAGTGACTGAATTTATGAATGTATTCCCAGCCTAGTAGATGGTTTTGGAAGAGGTATAACAAAGAGGACGTAATTCGAGAGACATAATCGTGGATGGGAGGATAATATTAAATGGGAATTGGAGAAACAGGTTGTGAACGCATTAGTTGGATTGAACTGTATCAGTAAGTGTAAGACCCACTGCCTGGCTCTTCTTGATGACAGCGGAAACACTTGGGTGTCTGAACTCTTTCAGTACCTGTCGATTGCTGAAGGAACTCTGAGGCGTGGAGGTGACTGGGATGGGTTGGGTTGGCTTGGCTTGTTTATTTGGTTAGTTGTATTGTGACAGTGGTTTTATTGATATTCTCCTAATAAAGCTGCACCAGACCTGTTGCTATGTGACCAACATCATGCATGGCTAAATGAGAGCGGTAGTTGCTTTGCTTAAGAACTGGAACAACCAGTTGCGGCACGACTTTGTATTTGGCTACGAGATAGCATTGTTTGTGTTCTCTGTCTCTGTCTCTGCACGAGATTGGCTTGCCTAGCATTTACGTTTATTTTTTTGTGTATTTATTTAACGTCGTTATTCATTTAATAGCGTGGTGCGTGTGTTACACAGTTGTCACTTAGGCATGAATTTCATCTAAATAATCCTTAAATATTAACATTATCGTCACAGAAAACATTTGCCTCTGCATCACAAAAATCACGCTGGTAATTCTGTGTCGGGGTGAGAGTCTCTGTTGTCATATGAAATTTGCAGAAGGTGGTACATACATAAATACATACATACATTACATTAATTACATTACGTTACATTACATACAGTACTCTGAGGGTTAATCTAAACGTCGTTTCGTCTTTCCCTTTTGATGCATTGTCAAATTTTTTTTTTTGTACATTCGTTATAGTCGATGCATAAAGTGAATACGTAATAGTGAATCATGTTCGTGTGCTTTCTTGTTGCATCTCTCAGTCTAGGCTTTAAGGCGAATTTCATTTTGATCCTTTCCGGGAACAGTGAAGTGAGAGAGTAACGGATTTTTCTAGCTCTGAGGCCCACCTACCGAATAGGAAGGAATCTTTCCACGAAATTCAGTCGGTTGTGTGTGAGTCTGACCGCAATTCAAGGATAAGGGAGGTGTATCCTCACAGTTTGCTGACATGGTACGCTAGGCCTGTCATCAGATATGTCAAATACGTCTGTTTCAAAAATGTGGAGTTTTATGCATGTCATGTTGATGTACACTTAACTTTCGCCCGGAGCCCTTCTGTAAAGTCGTATATTGACGGAATACAAGGGCGAGTGTCCAAGTGTCTGCTGAATTCACCTGACGGGGTCCGTTCTGCCACAACATATTTTGAATTTATTCCCGAGTTTGAAGGTCTTTGAACAACAGGAAAGTTTTCTGTTGTTGTCTTTGCTTGATTAGATGACAAAAATTCCATCGCAGACATCTGTAAGAAGTAAATAAATGTCCCAGCGGCCGGCAGGGGCAACGATGTGAGTTTGGGATTTTCGTGGCAAGTATTTTTCAGGTCATTGTCTCAGGGGTGTCGGCTTGTAGGTTACCACCAGCTTTCGGGGAAACATGCTACTTTCATCTTCAGGGTTGAAGGAATTGCGTGCAGAGAAGTGTTGAAGTCTACCAAGACCCGAACTACATCGTTACAAAACCCAGAATGGGTCTCCGTGGGGTCTGTAGTGGACAGAGAGACACTGGGACACGTTTTTCCTTTTCTCCCTTTCACTGTCATTCATTGCTGAAATTTCATTCCCATGCCATCGACGCTGCGTATAGCCTTAGCACTTCGACAGCTTCATTCAAAGAAACGAGAAAAAAAAAAAAGGCCAGAGGACTGACGTAGGAGTCAAACGGAAGGCCCCGCATTCCGGAACCCAGAAGTTAACTTATGAGGGCATAAATTAAAGTCCTTTAGTATGTTACTACAGTCGAACCCCGTTAGAATGACATCAGTTTGTGCGACACCTCGTATATAGCGTCATATATTCTGTGGTAGACTGCGTTTGAAATGTGATGGCACACGCGCAGACACCAGATTTCGTCTTTCGGCGAAACGGACGAGTCCATTTAAATCGGCGGGGGCGTCAGTTCAGTCGACTACTGGCAGCCGAGGTATGCCCAATCAGTGGTAGTAATGGTAGTAATGCTGGATACACCATGTTCCGAGGTAGTGTGAAGGGTACTGACTACCCACTCCAATCGCCAGTTTCCCCTTCACTTCCCTTCCCGTGCGTCACCGTGTGCCATCACATTTCATCTGGGCTCTACCAGTTAATTCATTACTCTTACGATACAAAATATCCAATCCCTTTCATGACGGTATAAGTGAGTTCGGCTTTATAGCAGAAGGTAAATAATGAAATTTAAACGTGAGGACATTGGAGAGAGAGAGAGAGAGGTATGGGGATGTTTTATGTAACAACACTCTCAGTAACAAATATAATATGGTGTCAGAGGTAGACGAGTGAAATGCGAATAGGCGCGTTAGTGGAAAGGTACTGAAAGGGGAAAACCGACATACTGGGAGAAACCCCTGTTCTAATGCTACTTTGTCCACCACAAATTCCATAGTGACAGGCTTGCGATCGAACCCGGGCCTAATAAGGCCAAAATAGAATACTGGCCAGGACTCGAATTACAACCACATCGCAAACATCATGTCAGATTGGGCCTATTATTCTCTTGTTTTTGGTTCTCTGTATGTGTGTCTGTGTGAGTAGTGTTAACATTAATGGTAGTAGTAGCTGTAGTCTAATAGTAATTCAAAAGTACTGTTAATGCGCGAGGGTATAAGAAGAGTACAAAGAGCCATCAGTGGTGAAGTACTCGTACATTGTACATTAGAAGAAAATGCATGGCAACCGTGTTTCTATCAACTTCGAATATTCTGCAGAATAGTTTACGTGGAATGCTGGATTTAGACTACAGTACTAACTTTCGCTCAAGGCTTCGTTGTTTCTTTTTTCATTCTGGCACAAGAACTGTAAGGTTTGGCTGTAGCTTCCCTCCATACTTTATACAAGTTTGCAAAGAGTCTAACTTTGTAATCAGTTCCAGGAGGTTGTTTAAGAGCGCTTGGGTTTGCTACAGGGGGCACATAAGTTAATGCCCTTTTGCTCTAGCAAAGCAGGGGGAATGAGGCCAACCGACATTCTGTGCAATTGTTTCTTCCTGTTGTATTTCTCTCCGTCTTTTAACTTTCTCATCTTCCATATCTATCGTTGCATTTAATTAGCACGCCACCTAATGCACATACATATTTTTTTTTTGCATTAAAACATTTAAAATCCCTCCAACATGTTTCGATCCGAAGATCATTTTCAGGGAGCTACACTGCTCCTTGCTAAAGTCACATTTTTAAGCACGCTCACTGATTAATTTCCTTATATTAGCTTGGTGTTGTGGCAGCATGTCTGTAATATAAAATATATTTATTAAGTAGATTGTTAAAACAATTTAGTAAGATTAGATAATATAGTAATAATTTAATTTTGTACACAAATAATTAGGCTATCTGGATTGAAGCAAGGTTTATGCTTACCGTATTGTGTAAGTCGTACGCTGCTGAGAATGCGCCTGACTATGTGTGTGTGTCGTGTGTTACGCTGTGTGAGAGTGGCTATGGATTACGTGGAAGGATTCGTGTTTCTCGTCTTCATTTATTTCCCTCATGCCCTGCAATCCAGAGTTTCTAGTTGTGAGGCAATTCTTGTCGCAAGGCACCCCTACACTGAACTAGGCCAGTTTACGGCCCTCAGTGGATTCTGTCGCTACAGTCAACGTATACTTCGCACCCTTTGCAACAATTTCATAAATTGGGTAAATAATATGCATGTCGTGTCCGCCCCTTCTTCTGATTGCAAGTTTTATCCCCGAGACCAGTGAGTCAGGTTGAATGTACGTGTAATTTGATGTAGTGGTTTCAGGGTGAAGTTTGTCGACTGCGTTTCATTTTGCCATGTATCGATCCATTCAAGACGAACGAGATATATTTATATTTATATTTATATTTTTAACGTGCTCATCTTAACTTTCGGATACCATTACAGCAACAAATAACAAATAAATATATTTACCGTTTCGATCAGTGTATCGGTTTCAAGGATTTAGCTCCGAGTAATTCCTTAACTCAGAATCTGTATGCGAATCTGCCTAGCTTGAATTTTTAACCGTAAAGTTTCTATGTCAGCAGTAAATTTAGTCGCCATTCTCGATCACTTAACACCAGTACAGGCAGTTTAACTGTCCTACTGATGTAACGGTAAAGTTATTTTTGTGCCTAAGTGTTATAAATATGACCACAGAAAGTGGCCGAAACATGTAGGAGGTTTTTGACGTATTTAGTAAAATCACATTTCTCATTTGTACTTTTGGTTTTATTCTCATGTTGAAGTATCGGTATGTGATCATGAAATATTTAAAATTATTAAATACATAGGAGTTTGTAGTTTAAGGCCTCAGCTCGAAAGGAAATGGGACGCGAGTTTCGAGCTCCCGCCGCTTCCGTCCAGGTCAAATACGTAAATTTCGAACCTAGATGTAAGGCCGAAAATTTACAGACGTCTTCTGGACACGATTTCAATACTCCTACCATAAGTCGTGCCCCGATCAAGCAACATGTAACAAGTAACTTTACTGTCAACTTCTACATCCCATAGTCAAATAAAAACTATTTTCACAGTAACTCCGCATCTTTCTGACACATCGAATACAGAAATGTAACCCTAGCCACAGCAATTGAAGCCTGACATAAAACGTGTTATTTTCATGTACGGGAACTAGGCTGCGACGCCCTGGCTGTGCACCCCTCTCCTTCTCCCCACAACAAATAGCAACGTTACGTGCTCTACTTTCAATAGTTCATTGCGTTCGATGCATTTTTCTTAGTAGTGCCCTTTATCTGATATATAGCGTAACACGATGTCGTGTGTCTGAATAAAAATGTTGTTATTCTGCACGCACTGAAGTTCTGTTCCGTGTTGTTTCATTCTGCCTTATATTGTAAAATATATTTTTGGCGGTGCAGAGTTGACAATGGTATTGAGCCCAAATTTCTTTTCCTGTGGCCACCTGGAGATCCGATAGTCCTGAAGATGGTACAAGAAAGACGCTATGTGTAGAAATGCAAGCACAATTTTATTTTGAAAGCGGAATATTAGAAGCACGTCATGGTAATAATACGTAATTTCATTGACCTTGTTTTACAAAAACGGGACTGAGGCAAAAGTGTTTCTTATCTATGCAGTGCGGTTCATGCATTTGAGACTTCTATATTCAAACCCACCAATCTCCTGTGATGGTCGAAATTGATTTATGTAGTTAATTGGATTCTGCGCACGGATCTCTACAAGGCTTTGTATTTGATTATTGCAAAAGCCAAAAAAAGTCGCAGTTTCTAGGGGATTAGAATCATTTGTTATAAAAAAAAAAGTTAGCTATCACTAGTTGCATGTCAGTAGCAAACCTGTCAGTCTCCGTATCAACCAGACGAAAAATATGCAATGCTGTTACGTGACCATGCCAGATGTTAACAGGCTTAGTGGCCCTTATCCATTAGATTTAAACTTAATGATATTTAGCTTCCATGGTTGTTATGGATGGTGTTTTATGTGGTAATTGTGATGTGACTTTATCATAGCTGTTTTTATGTTCATGGGACCGCGCATCGTAATTTCGTGTCAATAAATATCCAACAACATGCAACTATACACAGTTTATTTTATCTGTAAACTTTTGTGCATGTTTCGTGTGGTTTCTCCAACCATCCTCAGGAGCACAAGTAACTATATTTACAACATCTGGTACTAGTCAACCTTGCAGTAAATACAGTTATTTGTGCTCCTGATGATGGGTGAAGAAACCAAACGAAACTTGTAGAGCAGTTTACAGATAAAATAAACTGTGTATAGTTGCATCTTTTTGGATATTTATTGACACTTTGTCATAGTCTTTTCATGTTGAACCGTACTGGATACAAGTATCTTACAAAGTATATTTCGAATAATGTTTAAAGCTGAAGTGCGTTGTCTCTGTCGCCATAAAAATAAGAAACGCTTTATAGATTATTTGTTAATAATGGCTGCAATACTGTGACATATACTCCCCCCTCCCCCCTGTATTTTGCCTGTTGTTTTGTATGGGTGTGAAACTTGGTCGTTGACATTGCGGGAGGAAAGGAAATTGAGGGTATTTGAGAACATAGTGTTGAGGAGAATATTTGGACCTAGGAGGGACGAGGTAACGGGGGAATGGAGGAGATTGCATAACGAGGAGCTAAATGATTTGTACTCCTCACCCAATATTGTGCGGATGATAAAATCTAGA
>Ga0131853_10010550_pt1 | contig 16894 bp, 12 predicted proteins | sample TergutLab28metaG_FD_92764 | JGI IMG/M metagenome (GOLD analysis project Ga0131853, IMG submission 92764) | Labiotermes labralis P1 segment gut microbial communities from Petit-Saut dam, French Guiana - Lab288 P1 (version 2) (version 2) | ecosystem: Host-associated > Arthropoda: Insects >...
AGTCCCTGTGTAGCGCTCATCCTTCAACATACGAAGAATCTGGCCATAATTCCAAAACGCTTTATCTCCGGCAGTCCTCATGCCTTTTGTGTTATGACCGTTCTTAATGCGATGGGTAAGCGGGGCATCCACGCCCTCGGCATTTAATGCAGCAGCAATTTCATTGGTTGACATACCTTCGCAAGCCATATCAAAAATGAGTCTTACTACAACTGCAGCAACATCATCAACAACAAGACGATTTTTCTTTTCTGCACAACGTACATAACCGTAAAAATTAGAGCCATGAACATACTCGCCTTTTTTAGCTTTCGCCAAATGAGCCTGCGATACTTTGGCAGATAACTCCTTGCTGTAAATATCATGAACAATGGAACTAAACGCCACACCCATTGGAGCGGTCTGTCCTTTATGGGCAATGCTGTCATACTGGTCATTAACGCTGATGAAACGCACTCCGAGGAAAGGAAATATTTGATCGAGATACTCATTGACTTCGGGATAATTTCTCCCCCATCTGCTGAGGTCTTTAACAAGGATATTCTGAATACCGCCACGTTTTACTAACTCAAGCAGAGCTTTTACCTGCGGTCTGTTAAAGTTTGTACCGGAGTAACCATCATCCACAAAAGTCAAAACCTCACCGGCAGAGAGGGTAGGATCAGCAGCCACATATGCGCTGAGAAGGTCTCTCTGATTAACGATGCTGTCACTTTCATCGGTGTTGTCATCATCTAGGGAAATTCTAAGATAAAGGGCAGTAACATCGGATGCTTTGGCAGATTCGGCAATTTTAGCTGTTTGGATATCTACAGCATTTGATTGATGCGATGTAGGCATCGATGATTTGTGTGCTACTGCTGTTGACATGCTATGCACTCCCCATTCTGCTGGCATTGGTATAGCCGCACAACTTAAGAAGTAGCATAATTATTTCTCAATGCAACCTTGAGGCATTGCTCGCATTGAGAAATAATTATGCGGTAAATTAAAGTTGTGCGGCTATATCTGCTATGGTTTCTGTAGTGACAACTCTTATTCAATGGAATAATAAGGCCAGCAAAAAACAAACATGCTGACCTGTCAATAAAATGTATGAGGTTAGGATTTTGTCTTATTCGAAATATTTGGATGATTTTTTAATGCGTAAGAAACTTGTCCCAAAAGATTGTTAATAACTTTTGCAATTGATGAAGCTGCTGTACGAAATGGTAGAGATGACAATGCCTTGGTTCTAGATGCACCATGTTCACTAACCCTAATACCAACTTGCAATCAAAACAATACTAACCGCGCGAGCACATTGCGCTTACGCTACGGCACGCACTCGTGCGCTAAGTATTGTTAAGATTGCAAGTTGGTATAAGTGGTAAAGGCGGTTACCGGATTAAGCAAAAGCAGTAAGGCAATTAAGATTAAGCAATATATCAAGCTCGGCGGTGTAAAAGCACCGCTGCGCGGTTCTTCGTTAAGGTGCATATACAATGTCTATTGTCTTATGATTATCGGGTCAAAGAGATTCAGTATGTAGAGGCAAGAAGGCCGCCGCTGCGTAGCAGATGTACTGAGGCTATTAAGTTTTAACATAGAAAAGCCTTGAAAACAAGACACAATGTTTTTGATTTCAGGTTATATTTCGTATTTAAAAGTGCTGCGCTATGGGATTAAATCGGCAAAACCCTAGTGTTTTCGGGCTTTGTGGGTTTTGTTCTTATTATAACACCCGCATATAGGGCCGCCACCTGCTGTTTTTGCATACGCGCCTCCGGCTTTACCTGCCAAATATCGGATAATAATTTCCCTTACCCTCTCCCGCCTTGCGGCTTCATCGGTTATTTCAAACACATTTGTAACAACAATCTTCGCGCCCCGCACAAAAATCACCTCTAGGGATATGTATTCCGGCGCGGCTTGTGCATATTCGGCACGGCAATCAGATTTAAGGAAAATAGTACCAAGATAGCAGGCGAGCACAGCTCGCCCCTACAAATGTACGGGTCTCTCACCAGAATAAAAACCCAGCAAAAACCCGTAGGGGCGAGCTGTGCTCGCCTGTTATCCCGTTATCCAATTGCAAAAACCAAACCGCTGTGCATATTCAGCTTGCATTATTTTACTTGATATGCTATACTGGTCGATGGCTTTGTTAAATCTCGGTGAAAGGAGGTATATAATTATGACAATGACTAAAACCAAAATACAACGGAGGGCTTGCTCCCCTTAATAGCCCTCGTGAGGGGTAAACATAATGATAGAATTTAGAGATATAAACTGGGAAAATTGCGAAGAAGTGATTGACCTACAGGTAAACGAACACGAAAAGAAATTTGTCGCATCGAATCTAGAAAGCCTGGCAGATGCCTTTGTGGACTGGACTGTTACCGGCGTAAGGCCGATGCCATATGCGATTTATCACGATGATAAACCCGTGGGCTTTATAATGATGTCCTATTGCCAAGAAAATAAGGATAGGCAAAGCGACGAGGACAAACGCTATTTCCTTTGGCGTTTTATGATGGACAAGGCCCATCAGGGCAAGGGCTATGGCCGTGCGGCTATGGTAAAGATGGTGGAGCATCTGCGCACCAGACCCCAAGGTCCGGCCGGATGGTGCTATACATCCTACGAACCCGGCAACGATGTGGCCAGCGGGCTTTACGCCAAGTTTGGCTTTGAAGAAACCGGGGAAATTGATGGTGGCGAGATTGTAATGCGGATGAAATTGTAATACGTAGGGGCGACCGTCCCCGGTCGCCCGCAATTATACCAATTTTACAATTTCGCCAGGCGTTACACCCGCCTCATTAAAACTATCCACAGCAATATAATACACCGTGCCGCGGTTTAGTGTACTAAGCCGCAGCGCGGTTTTTTCATACACTTGCCAGCTGGAATACAACTTGTCCGCCGCTATGCCATAGCGCACATTGTAACCAATAGCCCCCTCCATGGCCTGCCAGGACAGATTTGCCGCCACGCCATCGGCCTCTCTTTGGGCGGAAAATGTCGTGATAGTGCAGGGCTTTGTGCCATTGCCATCGCCAAAAACCCGCAGGCCGCTAATGGCCGGCACGGCATCAAAAGGCATTGTAATATTGCTAATGCGCAGATGGCGCAGGGTTATTGGGGTTGCCAGAGCTATAAGCTCGTGGGGCAGGTCGGTATTGGCATTTCTGGTATCCCGCAAGGTCTCCCATTTTGTGCCATCCAGAGAATATTCCAAAAGATAGCTAATGCGCTGGGCCGTAGGCATTATCAGGCGTTTGGAGACTGCGCTATGGCCCTGGGTCAGGTCTTTAGGCGATATATCTGATGCAACCACCTGATGGTCTGCAAAATTAAGCTGTATAGCCGCCACATCATATGCCGCGCCCAGGTCCAGTTCCAAAAATTCATCTGGCGAGTTGCTTCCCGCCGCCCACCATGTTTGCATATCCTCATCCACCGCCTTTTCGGTTTCAAAGCCGGGCCAAAAAGAGGATGCCGTGGTGGTTTTTTTGTACGAAAGCAGCATATGGGGCGGCTTTATGTCCTCCGGATTAACCCTGGCATTGGGCAGCACAAAAGGATAGTCCGCGAAGTGCTGATTGCAATGCAAAATACCAGATGCATCTATACCGCATGGAAACAGCCCTATGCGCCGCTCGAAAGCCGCATTTACGCTTAGGCGCATTGTGGAAACATGCCACATATTGCCGTGCTTGTCAAAGAATGTAGACCCATGTCCTGCGCCCGTTGCAAAACCGCCCGGCTTGCTGGAAAAGGGGTTGTGGGCCTGATATGCAAAAGGTCCAAGGGGCGTTTCTGCTACATATACCCCATCGGCATATACATTAAAGGACGTGCCCGGACCGGAATACTGAAAATAGTATTTGCCGCCCACCTTGTTCATAAAAGCCCCTTCTATCCAGGGTTTATCGCGCTTTGTAGCCGCCGGGTCGCCGAGGTTGTTTTCGCCTATACGCTCCCAGCCGTGTATATCCTCATTTTCGCATATCAGCGGGAATTTCGGCCCTATGTTCTGGAAGGTCATAGGGTCAACCTCTACGCCATAAATTGGGGCAATATTGGAGCAGCCCCAGTATAGATACACCCGCCCATCATCATCTTGGAATATGGCCGGATCCCAAAACATAAAGGATTCTGCCACGGCTGCAAAAGGCTCATGCAAGGGATCTTTGCTTCTATAGATACTGCAAGGGCCATCGGATTTTGACGCGGTGAATATAACGGCATCGTTAACAATGGCCACATCCGGCGCGTAGTCATAAATCGGCAGCTCCGGCGTTGGTTTAAAATTCCAGTTGAATAGGTCATCCGAATACCAAAACCCGCCTGTCATGGATACAAACAACAGATAGTGGTCTTTAAACAGCACCATGGTGGGGTCTGCGCCCTCGCGATGCACATTCATTTCGCCCAGCACGCCGTCTGCGCCCAGGGTTGCGCGTACTTGGTAGCGATAGTCCAAATTCATGGGGTTGCAGATTAGTTTTTGCATGGTAATACCTCCGTGTATTGTCATCCTGATACCGACTTGCAATGGTAGCATTGCTTTGTATCGCTGGATTGCTTCGGGCTTGATATCCCCGTCTATATATTTGCCGTTGCCCTCGCAATGACGTTCCTGATGAAAAATAGCCACGAGCAACGTCATTGCGAGGGCAACGGCACTGCAAAGACCACGAGCCATCAAGCCCGAAGCAATCCAGCAACGCAAATTACCTGACGGCGCGGTTGCCCACTCCTGTTAAAAGGCTGCTTGACAAATGCCAAGCAGCCTGTAGTGTTCATATCGCGATATGCTTACTCTTCTTCGCCTGTATATTCTGCCAGGCGCACAAGGCCTTCGCGTCTTTCGTCCATGGCTTGTTGGCCACCGGCGGCAAGAATGGCATTTACTTCTGTTTCCCATACGGAATCAAAATCGGCCGGAGAAGCTGTGATAGCTCTTACCAGAGCGGTTGATACCATATCTTGGAAGGTTGGTGCAAATTCGTTGCCAAATGGCAGGCCGCCAGGAATTGTGTAGATAGGCATTTGTCTGCCGTGCAGCAGCGCGATTTCCATAGACTCTACAACCAGGTCTACGTCAATACCCGGATAGGATAGGGATGCGGTAAGAGCATTTACTCTGTCGCTACCAAAGTCCGGCGGGAAGCCTACAACGAGCGTAAGGTCTACGTTACCCGGAGAGTAGAATCTGTATGGGCCTTCTGGGTCTACTGGGAGGCTAACACGGATTTCTTGACCTTCTACTGTAGCAAGTTCATGATGGATACCTTCGATGCCTGTTTGTAGGAACAGTCTGTTTTCCAGACGGCTCATCCAGTCAAGATAATACAGCGCACCAACGGGGTTGTTGCTTGTGGCTGGCATAAACACATGGAAACCATGGGCTTCGTATGTAAACTTTTGTGTAATGCCTGTTGTTGGGTTCGGGAATGTGTCGATTGGTACGAAACGTGCATTTGGGTCGATTTCGTTAAGTCTGTTCATGATGTCCGGGTTTACTCTCCACAGGTTATCCCAGTTGTGGATATACGCGCCAACCTGGCCGGCGATTGTAAGATTGTCTGTAAACTCGTCGCCGTCATGCAGCATAAAGTCTGGGAACATAAGACCTTCGTGGTACATTAGGTTAAGCATGCGTACGCCATCCTGATAGCCCGGGAAGAGGAAGAATCTATCGCCTAGATGATGGATGAATCTCTCTTCGTCGGTCATATTCGGGTCTATGAAGGACTCTAGCAGAACAGAGGCTCTCCAGCGTACATCATTGGTCATAGCCAGCGGCACCATGTTATCCACGCCAAGCAGTTCGGAGTTGTCTCTAAAGGCGCGCAGGGCATCCAGGAACTCATCGTGGGTTGTTGGCAACGGAAGACCAAGGGTATCCAGCCAGTCGGCACGGATAAATGTGCCTGTACGGGCAAGTGCGCTAGAGGAGCGTCTTTGCATGATAGAGAACACTTCGCCGCTGGATGGGTCTTGGTTTTGCCACAGCAGGTCAGCTACCCAACCTTCTAGGTATGGCAGATTTGGAAGATGGGCTTGCAAAAGCGGGTTCATATCCAAAATGCCGCCTTGACGGCCAAAGGTTTGCACCAGGCCGCCGTTCCAGCTCATTGCCAAATCGGGCATTGTGCCGGCCGCAAACATAGCAGGAAGCAGGTCGCCTTCTGTCCAGCGGTCTATGGCAACAAATGTCACAACCATGCCCAGCTCTTCATACACTTGCTCTGCAATCCAACGGGTAAAAAAGTTGTCGGCGGAGTCCTGGTGGCCATCGCCACCGCGATCCCATGTAAGTACTGTTAGGTATCTGCCTCTTTCGCCTTCGGCAGCTGCATCGCCGCCACCGCCGCCTGCACAAGCTGTGGCCATAGCAAGCATTGCGCCAAGTATCAGCGCGAAAATAGAGAATTTTAACACTTTCTTCATTTCTTCATTCCTCCTTCAATTGATTACATTGATAATGTATTTGGATGGACGCCGCAAGGAATTATTCCTTAACAGCACCCAATGTTACCCCTGAAATAAAGTATCTTTGCAGCCATGGATACAAAAGCAGTATTGGCACGGTTGCGATAATAATTGTGGCAGCTCTTAGGGATTCTGTAATACCGCCGCCCCATGCTGCGTCCGCAAAGCCTTCCATTGCTGCGGCTTCTATATTGGTCATGGCTTGTAGCAGTCGCCATAGAAGAAGCTGTATAGGATGCAGATGGCTGTGGGCAGAATCTATAAACATCAGCGCATCCGCAAAGCCATTCCATCTGCCTACGGCGTAGAAGAGCGTCAGCGTTGCCAAAACAGGTGTTGCCAGCGGCAAATATATCTTTACCAATACCTGGAAAGGATTTGCCCCTTCAACCTCTGCGGATTCCTTTAGGCTATGGGGTATGGCAAAGAAGAATGCGCGCATGATGATGACATTAAACACGCTAAGGGCGTTTGGGATTACAAGCACCCAGAAGGTGTTAAGCAGGCTTAAATCCGCCAAAAGCAGGTAGAAGGGTATAATGCCCGCGCTAAAGTACATTGTCAGTATCATAAAAATTGTAAAGACTTTGCGGCCTCTTAGCTTGTCATAGGTCAGCGGGAAAGCGCAGAAGATGGTTAGGGTCATAGAGACTATAACAGCTGTTACCGTTAGGTATGTGGTAAACCATAGGGCGTGTGTATAGGCCGAATCCCTAAAAATCATGCGATACGCATCTATGTGGAAGTCCACTGGCCACAGCCCAACCTGGCTTAGAGCCAAAGCTTGGGCACCGGATAGGGAGCGGGCCAGAATATTAAGCATTGGCGCAAATGTTACAAAAACCGCGCCTATAAAGAACAATACCAGTACATAGTCCATTACGGTTTTCTTGTTGCGTGGGCCGGTTAAAACAGCCGGTTCTTTGTCTTTAAAATCTCTTTCATTAGCTACCATATTCTCACCTCCTACCAAATGCCGCGTTCGCCGGCTTTTTTCGCTATCATATTTGCTGTTACAAGCAATGCCACATTAATTACAGATTGGAACATACCCACAGATGCCGCCAAAGAATACTGGAAGTTTAGGATACCTCTGCGGTATACAAAAGTGGAGATAACATCTGCCCTGCCTATTACGGCATTGTTGCCCAAAACGAATGGCCTGTCAAATTCTATACCCATCATGCTGCCCAGATTAAGGATTAGCAGGATTACGATGGTGGGTATCAGGCAAGGGATGGTGATGTGGATAATCTTTTGGAAGCGGTTCGCGCCGTCTACCTCTGCGGCTTCGTATAGCTCTTGGTTTATACCCGCTATGGCCGCAAGATAGATGATGGTGCCCCAGCCCGCGCTTTTCCAAACACCCAAGGTGATGTAGCTAACAACCCAGTGGTTCTCGGAAGACAAGAAAGGGATATTTGTGCCCAAAAGCACATTAACAAGACCAAAGTGGGTTGCAAAGAGCTGGATTGCCATGCTGGATACAACAACCCACGCAATAAAGTGGGGCATATACAGCACGGTTTGTGTAAAACGCTTAAACTTGCGGAATTTTAGCTCGTTTAGCAAGATGGCAAGGAGAATCGGCATTGGGAAGCCGAAAATCAAATCCAGGAAGTTTAGCGTCAATGTATTGCGCACAGCCGGCCAGAAGTCGTGCTGTGTAAACATATGACGGAAATTATCCAGCCCAATAAAGGGATTTTCAAACAGCCCCCTGAAGATGGTAAAGTCCGAAAAAGCCGCCCAAATATAGGCCATGGGAATGTAGCGGAAGATGATGAAAAATGCGGCGGGAAACACGAGCATTGCATATAGCATCCAATGACGCTGCATATATGCCGCAAAAGCATTGCTGCGCCTTGGGTCCTTGGGTTTGCCCCGCGGGTCGTCAGTAACTGTCATTTCTATCCCTCCTTGCCTCTATATATAGATTTTTCTGCCTTGATCATCGGGTGTACCTGTGCGCCTGTAGAAATATGTGTTTACAACATCGCGCCATCTCTCAGCGTTTTTAAGCTGTCTCTGGAAACGCTCTAGGGCTATTGCATGCAGTTTTTCGTCGGCTATATGGGGTTTTATGGCCTCCCAGTCTGCCAGATATTTCGCGGCATTGTCGCAGCCTGCAAAGTGCTGGTTATAGTAATTTTGCAAAAGGGTCTTGCCATTTTTCATTATGTAATCGTATGGCACAAAATGGAAGAAGAGCAGCAAGTCCTCCGGGCAGGTTTCTATATTTTCGTAGAGAGCGGTATTTTCCGGGCAATATTGCGCGGTGTAGCCTGTGCCGGTTTTTACCGTTCTATCCACGCCAAAGCCTATGTGGTTTGCATAGTGGTATGTGCCCCAGGCGGAATATTCGTAGTCATCTATGCCCACGCCATAATGTAGATGCTCTTTAACCATCCAACCCACACCGTATGGGGTTGTGTAGCTTTCGTAGGTGTCGCGGGAGCTTAGAAGCATGGGCAGTACGATCTGCGTAACTTCCTCGCTTGTACCCAGGGTTAGGGCCAGCCATTCCTTCGCAATTTCTTCGGCAGAAAGCTCGGTATCGTAGGCGATGCGGCCATAGCCGTATAGGTTTGCCGCGGCCAGGGGGTGGCCGGTCCAGCATTCATCATTGCCAAGATTTGTAACCGCCGCCGTGGCCTGCACAAGGTTTTTAACAGGCGAACCCGCACCATTGCGATATGTATCAAAATCCAAACATTCTTTAAACATGCCTATCAGATAGCATAGGTCTATTTGATGACCCGTGTATTCCTGGGCAATCTGAAATTCCACAATCTGGTTTGTGCTAGGCATTGCGCCCAGCAGCGGCGATATGCCTTCGCGGATTTGGAAGTCCATTGGGCCATTTTTTATTTGCAGATACACATTGTCCGCAAATTGCCCATCCAGGGGTGAAAAATGATCATAGGCGGCTTTGGCCCGGTCTATGGACCTATCCCGCCAATCCAGATGGCAGTCATACACAAAGCAACGCCAAACCATCTTGCCGCCATGGGGTGCTAATGCCGCTGCCAGCATATTTGCGCCATCGGCGTGGTTGCGACCGTATGTGAAAGGCCCGGGGCGGTTTTCGCTATCGGCTTTAACAACATAGCCGCCCAAGGTTGGGATGTGTTTGTAAACCAGCGCGGTTTGCTCCAGCCACCACGCTGCAACCCTCTCATCCAGCGGGTCTGCGGTGTCCAGCCCACCAATTTCTATAGGTGCGGCATAGTTGACGCTAAGATACAGCGCGATGCCATAATCCGCGAAAATATCGGCGTATTTCGCAATGCCGGGCAGGAAATCCTCTGTGATATAGCGGGATTCCAATGCGTGGACATTTACATTGTTGATGGATATGGCATTAATACCCACAGATGCCATCATACGGGCATAATCCCGGATGCGCCCATGGTCGGCGGTTAGCTTGCCATCCGCAAAGAATATGGATTTGCCAGAATATCCGCGTTCTACGCTGCCATCGCCATTGTCCCAATGGTTAATAGAGCGAAGAAGATAGCGCGGCGAACCGTTTTCGGCTATGTTCGTGCTGTTTTTGGCAGTAGCATTAAAAAGCATACGGAAAGTGCCATAAAGCAAATCCGCCGGGGTTTTGCCGCAAATGCAGATTTTATAGGCATCTATGGTGATTTTATAGGCATCGGGTGCGCCTGCATCTATGCAAAGGCATATGTATTTATCATCCGGCGCGGCCTTCGCAACACTTGGGTTTGCGCCAAACATGCGCCCCGCCGCCAGCTTTATTTCTTCTATGGCAGAATTGGTGATATTACAAGCATCAGCCGCATAGACCTGCGCAAAATAGGGCGCAAGGGCGGAATCATGCCGTGCTTTGTTGACGTCGTATCTAAGCCATGTGTCATAAACGGTGCTTGTCATGCTATCGCCTCCTTTCCTAGCAGATTCTAGGGCTTTATATCCAACTTTGCGACCTTGCCGCCGCCCAATTTCGCGCTTAGCTCATCCGGCTGGCTGGTTCCTGCAAAAAGTGTAAAGCTATCAGAATCCACAAAACGCTTGCCGCTATCGTCCACCACATCAAATGCGGTTTTGTCAAGCTCTATCTCAACCGTCGTCTTTTCGCCTGCGGCCAAGCTTACACGGGCAAACCCGCATAGGCGGTGGTTTCGCACGGCATGTGACGATTTGTTGTCTTTAACATAGATTTGCAGCACATCTTCTGTAGCTGATTTGCCAACATTTTGTGCCGTTACGGTAGCCTTGCCGCTGCTATAAGCTATATCTATGCAGTCCACCTGGGAATATGTAAGACCAAAGCCAAAGGGGTATTGCACATTATTTTCCACAAAACGGTATGTGCGGTTCTTCGCGGAATAGTCCGCAAAATCCGGCAGCAGATCGGCGGTTTCGTAGAATGTAAGGGGCAGTTTGCCAGATGGCGAAATTTTGCCAAAGAGAATGTCCGCCAGAGCCTGGCCGCCATGCGCCCCGGGATACCAGGCTTGTATCAATGCATCCGCCTTGTCGGCCTCTACATTTAGGGAGCTTCCAGAGGCCACAACAACCACGGTGGGTTTGCCTACGGCCAGCACGGCCTCTATCAGCGTGCGTTGACCCTCTGGCAGGCGCAGGTCGTATTTATCGCCGCTGTCAAACTCATTGCCGGCATCGCCTTCTTCGCCCTCCAGGTTGGCGTCCAGTCCCACGCATAGGATTACAACATCGCAATGCTGCGCCGTTGCAACGGCCTCGGAGATACGGTCGTTTGGTCTGGCCAGCCCGGAATAACCCTTCTTAAACAAATGGCTGCCAAGGCTGTAATATACACGCCCATCAAAGGCATCTTGTATACCATTTAGGAAAGTGCTATGCCTTTCCGCCGTGCCAAAATAATTACCTATAAGAGCATCGCGGCTATCGGCATTAGGCCCGATAACAGCTATTTTATCGTATTTTTTAGCATCCAGCGGCAGTATGCCGTTGTTTTTTAAAAGCACCATAGAGCGTTTTGCCACTTCCAAAGAATAGTCATTATGCTCTTTACAAGAAATCACATCCATGGAGATATTGTCGTATTCGCAGGATTCATCAAAAAGCCCTAGGCGTATGCGCGTGCGCATGGCGGCAATGGCGGCGCGGTTTATGTCATCTTCCGTTACCAAGCCCTGATTATATGCGGCCATCACATGCTCGTACACATATCCGGCGCAAACATGGCAGCCCAGCTTTAAAGCCAGGGCCGCGGATTCTTCGACGGTTTCTGTAAGGCCATGCTTTGTATGGAAATCCTCCAGCGCGCGATAGTCCGACACAAAATAGCCGTCAAAGCCCCATTCTTCCAGCTTGCCCATTAAAAATTCGCTGGCGCAGGCCCCTTCGCCGTTAACGCGGTTGTACGCGCCCATAACGCCCTCAACCCCGGCTTCTACAAGTGCCTTAAAATGCGGCAGATAGGTTTCTTCCATGTCCTTGGGGTTTGCGATTGCGTCAAATTCATGGCGCAGACCTTCCGGGCCGCTGTGTACGGCATAATGCTTTGCGCATGCCGCGGCACGCATCGCAGGCCCATCGCCCTGAACGCCGTCAACAAAGGCCACGCCTAGCTTGGATGTAAGGTAGGGATCTTCCCCATAGGTCTCGTGGCCGCGACCCCAGCGTGGGTCGCGAAACATATTGATATTGGGCGACCATAGGGTCAGCCCCTTGTAAATATCCCGGTCTCCCTGGGCAGAATACATATTGTATTTTGCGCGGGTTTCTATGCTTGTTATCTCGCCTACTTTTTTTAGGATATCCTCGCCAAAAGTGGCGGCCAGGCCTATTGCCTGGGGAAACATAGTGGCTGTGCCCGCCCGCGCCAAGCCGTGCAGGCCTTCGTTCCACCAATTGTATTCTGGGATATTAAGGCGCGGTATGGCCGACGCCTTGTAGTTCAGCTGTCCGGCGCGTTCCTCCAGCGTCATTTCTGCAACCAGTGCCTCGGCTCTTTCTTGTGCCGAAAGATTTGTATCATAATATTTTTTCATAGATATTTACCCCTTATATATGTAAGAATATTGTTTACACTAGTAAATCTCCTGCAATATCCAGCCAGGCCTTTGCTATGGCCATATGCCCGGCGGATAGAGGATGTATGCCATCCCAAAGCCAGTATTCGGCGGGTGCTTGCGTCAGCAAGTTGTTAAAAATGTCCTGCATTGGCAAAAAGCGGCAGTTATATTCATTTGCTATTTCTTTCGACTTTTCTTGCAGAGGCTTTAGCAATTCTGCCCAAATCTCATATCCGCCTGTCAGCCCCTCGTTTGGCAATGCAAAGGGTTCGATAATCACCATAGGGATGTCGCCCAGCTTTTCCTTAATTTCGTCCAACATCGCCCTATATGTATGCGCAAACCGCTGGGGCTCTACCTGGCCCGTTGCGTTTTGCTTGCACCAAACCTCGTTAATACCAATCATAATGCTGATAACATCGGGCTTTTCTATGATAACATGGTCGTGCAGGCGACAATATAGGTCTTTAATGCGATTGCCCGCAATGCCTTTGTTTATGATCCTAGTGTCGCAGCCGGGGTTTGCGTATAAATGCTGTGCGGCCACAAACCCCACATAGCCCGTGCCCAGGCGGTGCGCCTTGTTCCATTCCATTTGGTCTTCTTTCAGGCGGTTGGCATCTGTGATAGAATCTCCGAAAAACAGCACGGTTTTGCCCATAGGCTGCACCTCCATTACAATTGTATTACAAATAGTATAATACAGTTGCCATTAAAGTGCTGTTCAAATCTTGCTATAATATTATCAAAAAATGCTAAAAATTAAACTTAACACTTTTGAAATATATTTAGTATTGTTGAAACAATTAGCAGATTTGCATTTATTTTTGGTATTTACAAACAAAATATATGTGATACTTATGCCAATGCCCTTAAAATGTTCGTGATATTGCCCAGATGAAATATCAGTTTTTGAACATTAATAAATTGCCATTAATAAGTCCGCTAACACCACACCCATGTGGCCGGTGTAGCAGCAGGAAACGGCGCAATGTCTCGCGGCCGATATCGCGGAATTGCGCCCGAGGCCAATATTGTTGCTGTAAAAGTGCTGGATGATGCAGGCCGCGGCAATGCTACTGATGCGCTGGCGGGCATACAGTGGGTTATTGATAATCACAAGAAATACAATATTCGTGTGGCTAATCTGTCCATTGGTACAATTGACGTGGGCAGCACAGATCCCCTGGTACGCGCCGTAGAGGCTGCCTGGGATGCGGGCATTGTTATGGTGATAGCGGCAGGCAATAATGGCCCGAAAAAACAGAGCATAACCAGCCCAGGCACCAGCCGCAAGGCCATAACCGTGGGCGCGTCTGATGACCAAAGTCTTGTGGACATTGGCGGTAGCAATATGAAGAATTTTTCTGGCCGCGGCCCAACGCTGGAGTGTATCATAAAACCTGACATTGTTGCCCCTGGATGCGGCATAATCTCCTGCCTAACAAACAGCCAAGAGCTTAGCGAAAAGCGGCTTGTCAAAATGAAGGTGGTGGATGAGCATTATGTGCAAATGAGCGGCACATCCATGGCATCGCCGCGCATCGCGGGGGCGGTGGCCCTGCTGCTGTCAAAATATCCGGAACTTACACCAAATGAGGTAAAATTAAGGTTAAAACGCGCCGCAGTAGACCTTCGCTTCTCGCGTAACAGGCAAGGCTGGGGCATGCTAGATATAGAAAAATTAATGACCGACCATTGGAGGTAAAATATGACTGGAGAGAGCAAAATCTACGAAATCACCCAAATGATGAGCGACAATCAAATAATCAAAGGGGACGTAAACCAGGCCGCCACCATGGTGAAGACCATGTTAAGCGACAAGTATATTGCGCCCATAACAAAGGCCATAGCCGCCGAAAACAAGCGTGCCCGCAAAAACCCCACCCGCGAAGCCCGGCTGCTGGATGCTCTAAAACCCTTCATGGACCACAAAAGCCACGATGCCGTAAACAAAACCATAGATATGCTGCATATGCTAGAAACAATGCGCGGCATATCCGCCCAGCTGCCGAAAAATGCCTATGTGCCCGCAGCCGGAGCAACCCCGGTGGCAGCCGCCTCTGGCGATGCATCTGTGCATGGCGATGGGGTGTATGATGTGGATGAAAAATGCATGGAATATAAAGCAGCGCCAAGCCTAATGCCGATTATTGCGGTGATGGCCTTGGCCACATTGGCTAGATGACGCAATAAAAATGTAGGGAGCGGATTTATCCGCTCCACCTTTGTTTTGGGTTAAACAACTATATAAATGCGCTTCCTACATAATCATGATTTTTACCTTCTCCACCAAACATCCCCCAGCCACCATTGGGTATCCCTGACAGCCTCGCTATGGTCTATATAATGCTGCGGCGCACCTATACGGCGCAAAAACTCAATTTGGCGGTCCACAGCTTCCATTTCTGCGTCAAATGTATCTTGGCTGCGGGGGTCGTCAAACACATTGGGGTTTTCGTATGCTTGGCGCGAATGGACGGCGTCGTGGACAATGGTTGTGGCAAGCCAGATGGTAGAGGCATTGTATGTTGCGGTACCTATTCTGTATTCTGGCGGGTCTAGCCAAAACCACATGCCGCTAGAAGAGTGTTGTCGCAAGATACCCACATAATGCAGCACTTCTGCATAAAATTCCGGGGCTTGGGTTCGTATTAGATGCAGGGCGTCATTGACATTTCGGGTGAAATTTGCATCGCCTATTACAGATATTTGATTCCACTGACCCATCCTGCTTTGGGCTACAGGGGTTGGTGTGGGTGTTGGCACAGGTGTGGGTGCAGGGGTTGGGGTTGGCGTTACGACTAATGCTGTTTGGGTTGCAGACTGTGATAGTGCCCCGTATGTAATGAGTACAGTCTGCGTGCCACCATCCCAATCAATCTCCTTGCCCACGCTCTCCAACACAGCTCGTATAGGCAGCATATTGCGTCCGTTGATAATCTGTGCGGGTACATCCAATGTTTGGGGTACACCATTGGCAAAGAAGGTGTCGCTGTCTATAGTGATGACAACACGATGGTCATTGCCGATGAGGGTGGTTTGCCTGGCCGCCCCATCCCAGTCGGATATAAACCCCAATGCACGAAAAACATCAGTAACAGGCACAAGGGTACGGCCATCTACAATAACAGGAGTTTGGTCTTCAAAGACCACAGGTGTGCCGTTTATGGTCACGCCTATTTCGCCTGCGGATAGGGTGGTGGGGATGAAGACGCCCAGGGCCAGCACAAATGCCAGTAGGGCTGATAATGTTCTGCGTGGTTTTTTCACAATATTCCTCCTTAAAAATGCGGGCGCAATGCCGCTGTGATTATTTTACGGCTGCTTAGTTTATTGGCGTAACCATGGTGCGGGTTGGCATAGTATTAAAATGACTTTCGTATGGCTGCAAACCCTGCTGTCTGGCCCAATTGGCGGCATTGGTTAAAGTAGTCTGGGCTGTCAATGCGTAACCATCACGTACTTGTTGCGAAAGACTCATATCAAATGCATTAAAAAATGCTTCGGAAATATGTGTAAAGTTCATGCTACTTTGTCCTGTTGCATTTAAGAAAGACTGTTGTAAACTGGAATTGTTCCTTACGGTCTCGTAACCGGATCGCGCAAGTTGCATGGTTTCGAAAGGTATAAAATGCTCAAGATGATGACTCCAAAGCTCACGGTATCGGCTATCATCGTGCCATAATGCAGCCTCCCAGAATGCAACAGGTCCAGCTAAGCTCATTAACACTCTGTCCATTGAGGTACTAAAATCAAGAGCGGCCTCAAAAGCATAGTGCGCCCATTGAGACGGAGTAACACCGACTACTACATAACCAAAAAAGGTAGCCAGATGTTCATTTAGGCCAAGTGAATGTCCTAATTCATGCGCCGCAACGTAACTATGGTGCTCTATTGAAGTGTGAGGTGATACTCCTACTACTATTCCTTCGCCAAATACGTGAAGCCCTCCTCCATACGGAGACACAAAAAAGTGATTACTCACGTTGTTGGTATGGCTGTTAAAAAAAGCCGTAGAAAACGGGAAGACATGACGCGCCTCGTCATTTGCAAAGCCTGATTGCAATGCCTGTCTTGCTCCTTGGTCTAGCTGTGGATTTACAGGCGGGAAAGGCCATACATTCCAGAAATCTGAAAGTCTGCCGCTTGCGGCATTAGGACGTGCCTGTGTGTCTATAAAATGCTCATATGTACTGGCAAAATGTCCGTTGCTTACGGCGGGCCGTGCGAAATGGTTTCTATAATGCGAGTAATAATACCATAAAGGCACTATTCTTGCCTGCCATTGTTGTTGCGGTATTGTGCCAGGTGTCAGCTGCTCCGGCCTTGCGCCACCAAGCGACCAAGTCCATATTGAAGCATCCACAGGTCTA
>Ga0131853_10010552_pt1 | contig 16893 bp, 13 predicted proteins | sample TergutLab28metaG_FD_92764 | JGI IMG/M metagenome (GOLD analysis project Ga0131853, IMG submission 92764) | Labiotermes labralis P1 segment gut microbial communities from Petit-Saut dam, French Guiana - Lab288 P1 (version 2) (version 2) | ecosystem: Host-associated > Arthropoda: Insects >...
TCCCTATACAGCATTAACTGACTGGTTTTTATAACCAAGAAGGAGTGTGTTTACTGCGCGGTACGGACTGGATCTTTATATACCGCCAGTTTAACATTCAGCAATTCTACGTTCTGCCCACACGGTGTATTTATGTGTTTTGTGTGGATCTTAGAACAAACAGCGATTATTTCCCTATACAGCATTAACTGACTGGTTTTTATAACCGAGACGGAGTGTGTTTACTGCGCGGTACGGACTGGATCTTTATATATGATTAAATTTAGTTTTAAGCTCTATGGGGTTAAACTTCCAACAAGTAGAACACGGAGTTAAAATTCTTTGAGGAAATAACCCACACTTATTCAGTTTAACACAACATAGGTTCAGGTATATTTTAATTAATTTGGTTACCTTTACACATATGCTACACGTTTCGACCTGTTCTGAAGCCATCCTCAGGCATGTCACTACACAATCCATACACTAAAAACTTAAAGTTGAAGGTAAATTTCACCCTATAACAGGCCACGAAGGCCTAGACGGGGCGTACAAATGTAGCTCTACTCTTTCCTTAACCTCGGCGCTAGATAGGGGTGGGTTGTCAACGCCACGTCCCGGCCGCTTTACCCCCTGGAAAGACCCGATACCCACTGTATAGGAGGCTGGGTGGTTCCCAGGGCCAGTTTGGACGGGTGCGGAAAATTTCACTTCTCACCAGGATTCGATCTCCGGACCGTCCATCCCGTAGCGAGTCGCTATACCGACTGAGCTATCCCGGCCCACAAGCACAACGGATTGGCTGCCGTAGAGATAACATTGAGAATATTTGTCAAAGAGTTGGACGGAGAGACAATCGAAAACACAAAAACTGTTAATCTTATGATGCTACTCACTTTTGAGTGCCCAGAGCACCCCCTTTTGGAGTTGGGTAAGGTACTGGTTCATGTGGGCGCTGCATTCATCCGTGATGTTGGCGTGCTGACTATTCCATCGGCGCGCCAAGTGCTGGGGGTTGAATACCTCCAGCAGTGTCTCTAGCGAAAGGTTGACCAATGGCGTTTCCATCACATGACCATCCCAGTCGGTGGACTTCATCTCTCGGATACCTACGTTCTTTGTCGTCGTGGCCGCTTCACCCTGCAGCTCTCCTGAGGTCACATTGCTGGCTGTAGACACGATTCCGATTGCCGAAACCAGCAAAACTATCGCCAGACGCCTCATGTCGACAAGGACAGAAAGCGCAAGTGACGTTAAAGGGACCACTGCTTGCTCTCCAGCCTTGGCTGAAGCACTCCACCAGCTACCGACACAATACCCACTATCACCAAGGAGGCGGCTCCCCGCTCCTTATATAGCTTCTGCTGCCCTTTCTCTTGCAGTGACGTCACAACTGGAGGAGAGTTTCCTCAGTCTCTCCCGCGACGACCACCCTTCACTTATTTGTATTCGCCCTCTACACCAGGGCTGGCGAACCTTTTTCTAGGGCGCGTGCCCAAACTCTCTATGAATTTGGAAGAAATTATTTCGCGTGTTCAGGAAGATTGTGATGAGCAAAATAAGGTCTTGGAGACTTCCATAATTATTATCAATTACTGCGTTATTATTAATGCTTGTAACTATTATAATTATGTAATTAGTTTGCAGTACAATTACTGTATTGTATCTGTAATAAAGGCCTCCTCAAGAAATGCGATAAGTAACAAAACATGGCAGTAACTGGCTGCTGCCACTTCCTGTTCAAAAGCAGGCAGTAAAACGTTCTGCCCAATGTCCACTATTGGTCCAGTCACCGCCAGACCGGCGCCCCAACGATAAATATCCAGTCAGCACTTCGCACCGCTCCGATCTGTGTAGAAACGTTTCACGGTAACTCATATACAGTCTGTATGTGTGTACATACACATGTTGTGCACAGTACAGAGACGATCGTGGGGCAAAGGAAATAAACAAGATTTGGGATAGCAGTGAATGCCGCGTGCCAAAGGAATCTTTTCGAGTGCCATGGGTTCGTCAGTGGAGGCGAATGGAATTTTTGGGTTCATGTATGCGGCCGTGACAATTTCCATGGTTGCTCAAGCACCCCTCCCCCCTAACATCCTGTACCTCAGTCATCTTCAGACGTTAGCGCAGCGCAGTTGCTGTTCGCCGGTGCACTCTGTACATTTATCGCCCCCTGTACCACAGTTCCTTACTACCTCGTCGCAAACAGCACGCGTGTCCCTGCTTGTGCTGTCAGTAGTGCAGTCTGTAAAATTGTTTCTTACTTACTGAATTTCACAAAAGTCACAACTAGTTAGCACTACAAGGTGTTTAACTGGTACTGTTAATCATCGCGCTGTTATTGTGCGTGGTGTCGTGCGTGATAAATTCTTATAATAAAACCAACTAGATGAACTAATTTCTCAAAATTTATTTTTGGAATAAAACTCTACATGTTTCGGACAGTTCCTCTGTCCATCATTAGGAACTTCTCACTGTACACACAGCAAACCTGTGTGACATATACCATTGCTGTGTGTACAGTGAAAAACTCCTGATGATGGGCAGAGGAACTGTCTGAAACATGTAGAGTTTTATTCAAAAAATAAATTTCAGAAATTGGTGCATCTAGTTGGTTTTTTTTTATAAGAAAAAGAGAAGTGTTTTATTTACGGCGCTATCCATTTGTAATGCTATATAGCGTCGGTGACATGGGCAGACAGAAGCACCGAAGAAAAACGTGTTGCTAGTACCATCTTTCCCACCACGAATTCCATACGAACAGAACTGGGATCAAACCCTGCCAGGGTCTCTGCTCATAATATGATAACAGAATACAGATTGTATGCAAATCGGGGATGCGGCGACGTGCGGAAGTCTGTCCCTCGCTAGTCAGAAGCCAGCAGCTGTGCCTTTAAACATGCATCTCTTCCCGTCAGGTACCCTGCTTAGTATGTGGGTCGATGTCTGGACGACGGACGGCCTTGCGACACGTTCATGCGTTCAGGGTAAGGAAGACAGCCAGCACTGGGACTGATGCGTTGGCAGCAGGAGGCAGTTCGGCGGCGATATGTTAACTGGGCTCTGCACTTTGGGGGGGCGAGACATACCGCTTGTGTGCTGTGAAGACAAGTAACGCAGTTTTGCTTCGCTTTGGGTTCGATATCCGGTGGCTTCCGAAAGATATTTAGAATGGGCCGAGTTACAGTACAGTTTGCCGGCCGCCGCACTGGGCCACATATCGCGTCATCTCAAGTTCCGCTCACACAGTACATTTGTGCTTCTTTTACCGTTTCTTGCAAAGTGGTGTTATGTCCCTGCACAGGGTTAACCGACGGGTTTTTGTAGCCATTACTGGATGTGTTTACTGCGCGGTACGAGCTGATTGTTTATACTCGAATGAGATTCAATTCAGTCTTCAGCAGAGGGCGTCTGAGTTTGGTCCAGGACCAGTCCGTGTGAAATGTTTGGTGGACAAAGTGACAATGGGGCAGGATTTTGTTTCAGTACTTCGGTTTCCGCTGTCAGTATCATTCCACAAAAGCTCCATACTCGCTGTCGCTTTAGTATCCATTTTATCAGATGTAGAAGCGGGTGAAGACAGGAAACTTAGACTCAGCAATGCTCTTCGGCGTATTTTTTTCAGTCTTCAGTTAATTAAATAAATAAATAGACAATAAAAAATTGTGTCTTTCTAGTAGCAATCTGAAACACGATTCGAATGGGCATGATGCATGTCTAATCATTCCATACAGACAGCAGAAAGAGGCGCGCACCTAGAGGGGGCTGCCGGGCTGCAAACCCCAAGATCGAAATTTTGAAAAGCACCGACGTTTTAGATACGATTATTTCAAAGGTTTTGCGTGATTTACCCTTCAGCTGAATTCAGCAACTGAAACCGAATAGTGACTAGTACATTGGAGTTTGACAGATAAAATCAAAATGTGAGGAGGTTCCAGATGAACATCAACAAACTGGGAAGAGCAGACCGTCTTATTTAAGTTACGTGAGTGAGACGTGCAACGTGTGGCTATGTTTGTATGTATACAGGTGCAGTTGCAAACAGTGATCTGTTACTGTTATGTTTGTGATACACTTTATATAGAATTACCAGCATTTTTTTGGAGCCCGGAAGTTCATTACCGCCTTCACAACAGCCCGCCACATATCCATATCCTGAGCCAGCTCGATCCAGTCCAAGCCCCCACATCCCACTTCCTGAAGATCTATCCTAATATTATCCTCCCATCTCTGCCTGGGTCTTCCAAGTGGTCTCTTTCCTTCAGGTTTTCCCACCCAAACCCTGTATGAACCTCTCCTCTCCCATACATGCTACATGCCCCGCTTATCCCATTTTTCTTGATTTGATCACCCAAATTGAGCAGTACAGAACTATAAGCTCCTCATTAATTATTTTTTTTCACTCCCCTGTTACCTCGTCCCTTTTAGGCCCAAATATTCTCTTCAGTACCCTATTCTTGAACACTGTTAGCGTATGTTACTCCTTCAGTTTGAGAGACAAAATTTCACACACATACCAAACAGAAGGCAAAATTAAATTTTTTAACAGCTTGTAAAATCAAACCATTTAAAATTCTGTACTTGTTGACAGTCAGGATTGACCATCTGCAGTTCCAAGTGGTTGAGGAATGACCACGTGTTCATTGTCTGCGCACACTGTCGACTGGGACCTCAGTGGCTTCAAACTGAACATTCATTTTGTATTACACTTTGTGTTATTGTTATGCTGTGTGTTGACTGTTGTGCAACAATGGGGGCAGTGCTGTGACTTTTGTTTTTTGTTTACATAGTCACAGTCGTGTTGTACATGTTTAATTTAGTTCATGTGGTGACAGTTGTGTGTATTGGAGACAGTTATTGCTACTGTGAGAACGTTCAACATTTAAGTATTTGACATTCAGAGGACCCAGCATCGTGATATATTCTTACAATAAAACCAATGAGATGCCCTAATATCTCAATTTTATTTTTGGATCAGGATGAAATGCGTTCCAGCTTGATCCTGAAGCAAGCAGTCAGCATAACCTGTATGTATTGCTGTGTGTACAGTGCTAGACTCCTGATGATGGACAGAGGAACTGTCCGAAACTTGTAGAGTCCTAATATAAAAATAAAATTGAGATATTAGTGCATCTCGTTGGTTTTATTATAAGAACATTTAAGTTATTTGAGTGTCTGATTCTTCTTGTGATATAATTTTAGTAGAATTTTCAAATTCATATTATGTGTTCTGGGCCCTAAAATGTGTATTTGTACTGATAATGTTGCTAACCAGGACGTGTTTCCTCAGTTTGTTTGAGAGGCAAAATATGAAACAATGCATACCCAACTGTTGGAAAGAGTACATAATATTAAATACTGTGTCTGTACCATATATACTGCTTTTGTGTAATTCAGTTTCCTAATCTGACATTTCCATTCATGCTTCAGTTTTTGATATTCTTTGGCATAGGGTCTGAGGTGCTCCAGGAGGTGAGGATTCATAATTCTGTCTGGGTTAGGACACTGTAAAGTGTGGCACATAGTTGTGAATGTTTCGGAGGGAATTTCTGGCTGTATTTTCACAGGCCGTCGGAAGATGGACGCAGCATGTACTGACCGAAACTTCGGTACCCACCAGTCAGACTACATGGTCCCCTAATCCGGATGACTACAGTTTTGAGTCTTAAAATTCTGCATTTTCCATGTATTGTTCCTTTACCGCGTTTATTACAAACCAACTAAACACATGTATTAGAGAGAAATATATCTTATTATTTTACGTTATGAAGTGTATTTAGTTGGTATGTAGTAATTTGAAACTTTGCAATGTTTTACGTGGTTGAAAAAGTTGAAGACGGCATATGATAAGGCAGGTGGTTGCATTACCGATGTCATGCAACATAGTTCCACAAGTTACCACCAGGAGTATGTCTTCTTCACAGCCAAAAAGTACGTACGGCAACGCAGAAGGCCGCCACGGAGAATGGATCACAGACTTTAGAATTTGGTGGGGATATGAACATGGATCAGAGTATATTAATCAGTCATAATGATCTATCATCTGTGGATTAAGTTACGGTAGTATATGTATATGCAGTGGTTGTTACAAACATCGTGTAGAGGTTATTGCATACAGGTTATAAACGTGTCTAGTTTTGCCAAAAATTGTAAAACTGCGCGATTTGGAGGTATCAAGACGTCCCAAATAGCTGTCATGTAATGCTGAACATTAACTCCTTTATCGGTCTGTTACAGTATGATTTTTACTAAGCAGTAACGGTTTAACGTGATGGAAATAATTTATTTGTCTGATAGGAAAGACAGTAGTTTTTCTGCGCGTCGCTTCTCCGACGTCAAGTATTCTCTCTGTTACACAGAAAACGTTTAATTTTCGAGCACAATGAATGGAAAATATTTGTTTCGCTTATCAGGCCAATGTCGTCTTTGTTTACTGGGGGATGGTACTGTGCCAGTATTTAGTGATAGCGGCACCATAACGGTACCATTAAAACAGAAAATCTCTGTTTGTTTGTCTTTGGAGGTTAGTGTGATCTGAATTATATGACGTTACAAAACAACACTTTAGACGCAAAACTAATGTGCATCACTGGACCTGATCCCTAACCAGTTCAAAATGAATTCATATAACCAAGCCCAGTTGCTTTAATGTCAGTTCAATGTGTACCCATAATGACCTTTCTCTCAAATTAATTGCTTAAATATTCGTCTGTTTTTGCAGGTGTCTGAAGGGGATGGGTTGCCATCACTGATATGTGAACAGTGTTCTGGTCTTGTCACCAAGTTCTATGACTTCAGAGAGTTGTGTAGGAATTCAGAGTCCACATTAAGGGGTCATTTACAAATGCAGAAGTTGGAATGTAGGAAGGTGAGGTATTGAATCATTAATATGAGTATTTACTAAGCACCGAAGAGTATAAGAGAGATGCAGTTATGTAGCATTGTGGCTTTTCCTCCTGACATGTTGGATGTGAGCTTAGAAATGTTATAAATGGGTCTGTTTTAACATAATGTTGCCCACATATACCTTGTATTGTTGTGGAGTGTTTCATCATTTACCATTTAATATTTTGACAATTATTTATTACTTTGAGGAAGTCCCAAATCAAACTTTTGTTGACAAGAGGAGACTCCATTACAGTATAAAACAGTTATGAGGATGATTGTATTTAATATAGAGGAATTGTCATTTGTATTTGACAGTGATTCATTTGTTCAGATATTTAAGAATTGTTGCAATACTAGAATGAATAATAATTAACATTTTTTTAAAGTTAGATACTGTGTTTGCTATGCAACTGAATGTTGGTTATTAAGATTAATTTTTTATGTATGTGAATTTCAATTTTTATTTACAAGTGTGTACAATTAAATAATTTGTTGCTCTTGTATCGTTTAACAGTTGTTTGTATTTGTAGCTCAGATTTTGAGCTTTATACAAGTATACAATAATTTTATTAGGGGTATTGCAAGAATTTTTAGTGCAAAAGTTGTCTGTGGGCAGATTGAATTGGTAAACACTGGTCTGGAAGATGTGTGCTATTGTTTTGGTAGAACCTCCTGCCACCATCTTCAGAATGGGAGTAGTGAGGAAGGACTTCAGTCCAGAGGCTGGAGGCAGTGGTTCTTTTGAGGATTTGTTACCTGTCTACCAGACTACCCAGTGTTACACCCCCAGTGCTAAGCTTAATTTCATGAAACTTTATGCCTGTTTCCTGTGTGTAACATGTATTTTAAGATAATATCTGTCATGTACAGAATTAGATGTGGGAATAACACGAATGTATTTTGTACTTTACCCTTTATGACCTTATACATCCCTTTTGTGCATAGACTTTGAATATCAGTAAAATAAAACGTACAATGTTCCATGGCATTCAGATTCCTGCAAATAGTGCATATGTTTGGTAACTTGTGACCCTTTGTCCGCAACAGGAATTGTGCTCAGACAGCAGTGACAAGCATATTTCACTTCGCACACAAGGTGGTGGTGGTGAGAGCAGCGACAAAGTTGTTCTTGAACAAGTCGAGGGAACAGCAAGCATTTGTTTAGGCAGCAAGTTGGAGAAGCCTGGTGAATGTTGCACAAAGAATCCTCAGAATTCAGAGGCAAAACTAGAAGCAGATAGTGTGGAAAGTTCACTGAAAGTAGTATCTGAATTAACATTAGAGCATGTTGAACCAGAATCATTAAATTGTAACACTTGTTTTAAATCATTTTCAAAACAAATTTATCTCAAGAGACATGAAATTATTCACACTAAAAGAACAGTGAGTGCATGTAACAACCGTGGCTCTAGTTTCACTCTATCTGGGGACCTTTCTCAACACAAAAGGACTCGTAGGCTGAGGGGCTTTGAAAAGGACCACTCTGCAGAAGAATTATTAAATAAATGCTCAAAGTTTGTTTGCAGCGTATGCTCGAAGGCTTTCACAAAACAGGTATACCTTAAAAGGCATGAGGTTGTACACAGTGGCAAACGTCCGTATGTCTGTAGACAGTGTGGTGGCTCTTTCTCTAGGACTGGAGACCTCGCCAAGCACCTCAGGACTCATTCAAGAGATGGCGCTCCGAAAACAATGTCTGCAACTTTGCTTAATGCTTCAGCACTAAATACTGGTGATGTGGGATCTCAGGTTTTCTTGTGTAAAGTATGTTCAAGAACTTTCACAAAGGAGTACTACCTCAGACAGCATGAAGTAGTACATAATGAAGCCAACATGTATCTGTGTGACCAGTGCGGCAAGTCGTTCTTTCGTCGAGGAGCCCTGACTCAGCACAAAGCTACTCACAGTTCTGTTAAATCACACTTTTGTAACATTTGTAATAAGGCATTTGCATTTGTGGGTCGCTTGAAAGAACATAAAAGATTGCATTTGGGCATAAAACCGTATTTGTGTAACATGTGTGGGAAAGCTTTTTCTACAAAGGAGGGATTGGTTGGTCATGAGAGGACCCATACAGGTGAGAAACCATACACGTGTGGTGTTTGTGACAAGAGCTTTGCGACCTCTTCCAATTTCCGAACACACATGCGGCACCACACAGAGGGAAAGAGGTTTCTGTGTAATACATGTAGAATGTCATTTTTCACGAAGTCAGGTTTAGAAAGACATGAAACACTTCATACAGGTGTTAAGTCATTTGAATGCGATGTTTGTGCTGTCGCGTTTTATACCAAGAGAGAAGTAATCCGACACAAATTATTTCATCTTGGGAACAAGCGATTTTCTTGTGATAAATGCAGTAAGTCGTATTATGAACGCCAACATCTGATTGTGCACCAGAGGACACATACAGGAGAGCGACCATATTCCTGTAACTGGTGTAAAAAATCATTTTTTGAAAGGTCTAAACTAAAGAGGCATATGCACACTCATAAACTCTGATTTTTTTTTAAAAAAAAGTTTTTGATGTTTCCATTCCATTTAAGTTCATACTGTGGAAAGTCACTTCACCAATATGACTTGTGAAGCTGTAGGCAGTATGTTGCTCTGGAAGTTGCTACCTGGCTGCCACACTGCAGGGAGGATTGCAATATGAAATTTGTATAATTTGTCCTGCACAAAATATATCCTTAGTGGAAGTTTTATGATCTGTACTGTTCACAAAATGTGGGCCGGGTAGCTCAGTCGGTATAGCGACTGACTACGGGCTGGACGGTCTGGGATCGAATCCCGGTGGGGACGAGATTTTCAACCCGTCCAGACCGGCCCTGTGGCCCACCCAGCCTCCTGTAAAATGGGTACCGGGTCTTTCCCAGGGGTAAAGTGCGGCCGGGGCGTGCTGCTGACCGCTCACCCCCTTTCAAGTGCCGCTGTCATGGAAGAGTAGAGCTATACCTCTACCCACCCTCTGGGCCACACCGGGCCTGTAACGGGATCACTTTACATTTTTTTACTGATCATAAAATATTTTTGGGTGATCAAATGAAGAAGAATTTGAGGTGGGTGGGATATGTGACACATGTGGGAGACAGGTAAAGTGCATACAGAATTTTGGTGGGGACATCTGAGAGAAAGAGGCCGCTTGGAAGACCTAGGCTAGTTTGGAGGATAATATTAAAATGTATCTTAAAGAAGTGGGATGGGGCATAGACTGTATTGGTGTGGATCAGGGTAGGGACAGGTGGCAGACTCTTGTGAATGTGGTAATGAACCTTCGGCTTCCATATAATGCAAGGGAATGGACTTCAATTAACAGAAGTTTTATTCACACTAAAATCAGTAGTTATGTACCTGTGTTTACCTGCTGCCCTAATTGTGGGGTACTGAGAATATGTCTGTAAACTATGGTCTTGTAATAGTAGTTTGATGGCATGAAAATTGCCAGTGGTCCATTTACCTGGATGTGTAAACACTTCATCATGGCATGCATATTGACTACATGAGACTGAAATAAGAGTTCCGTCTTTCTCCAAAGAGTGTAACAGAGTTGATTTGGAAGAGTCAAAATACCGGCTGTCTAAGTTTTAATAATATGAATGACCACTACACAGATTCAAATAATTTCACATATAACATCTATGATGCTGTTCTACAAAATTGAGGCCATAACTACCAAGTAAAGAGGGGGTATGGTTAAAAAAATGATTTATCTGATGTAAACCTAGAATTGATAAGTTTTGTTGGATATATTATATATGTAAATCCAATTTTTAAGGTTTATGTGCACTTTTTTTCAGTTACATCAAAATGTTATTTTGGCATATGGCAGACATGACACTGCTGAGTACAGTCTGCAGTGCTGCACTGTCTCCATCATCTACTTTTTCTTTTTAAATAAACTGTGTAAGAGTTGCATGCAAAGAGCATGAATGACATAGTAATGGCTCTTTCACTACATGGGGCATACAGTGTTGTCAGTGGGGTGTTGGACTATTCAGCCAGACCATTAAGGTGGGAATGGGTCTGGTTGCATTTTACAGTTGGCATGCTGAGTTTTGGTAAGCACATTATGTCCTCTGAACATTTTGACTGAGTCATACACATTAAATGAATGTCACTGACGAATTGTAACGAAAATAAAAGTGCTAACTAGTGTATCCCTGTTTTTATATGATAATTTTATCTTGAGAGTGCTGAACATTTCACCAGCTGTAAAGTCTGTTTGGTCTAAACAAGGTGAACCTAGTCAAGAGCTCCACGTACTCTCACATTTAGGCTGTATGAATTATCTGGCCTGGCTTCATACATTGTAGTCATGTTTTTGCTGGAAATGTTACTCATTGTGTGGTTTAATATGATACCTGTTCTAACTAGGAGAGCTGTATTCGTTCAAACTGTTGTGAACCAGGGAGTTGTCATAATGAAAACTTGTTTCTCAGATCCTTCTGGAAAGAAGAAGCATGCCTAGACAAAGCAGTGATCAAAATTCTGGTAAGTCCTAATGTCAGTCATTATTAAAGACAATTTGCAAAGCTTGTGCTGATTTCGTACATGCAAACAACCCTGAGAATTGTTTTTCTAGCACATAAAATGCTCAAGAAATTTGCAAATATTGTATCCAGTTGGGCAATCTTTGTGGAAATATTATGCCCAACCCTCAAACTAAACCTAGATCCTAAGGGTGCACATTTATAGAAGTTTGTCTGTTGAATGTTAACATATATGTGATGGAAAATATTAGATTTGTTAAAGGAAATAGAGGGGTCCATTAAAAATAACTTATTTTGAGACATAAAATCATGTGGTTTGTTGTGACTTGTTCAGTAATTCTGAAATTGTTTGTTCCATGACTGTTTTGCGTGTGTGTGTGTGTGTGTGTGCATTTGACTGCTAGTGGTAACATATTTTTTTACAAAATCCATTTGGTGTAATGTGTTACATTATGCTGGATAGCAACAACAGCTTGTCCACCTCCTCCTCCCCCTCTTCTTCTTCTTCTTTCCCAGTGACTTCAATTTGTGGGAAAGGAGACATATTTAGTATTCTGAGATTGATGTTTCCATTAATGGTGTTTTCTGCAAAAATAAAGGGTCCTTCCACGTGGTTGTACAGTAGTCCATGCCACATATTCATTTTTGCAGTATCATGGTGATCAGAAAAAATTAACGTGGCTGCCCTGCTTTTGGCAGTAGAGTTGTGATAAACTTGGAAGCTGTATTCCATATGTGTGTTAAAACTGTGTTGAATAGTTCCCATTGTACTCGCTACCTTTAAGCACATGGCTGTACTACTATGGAGTAAAGTGTTTATGTGCTGTTGGAATGAATGGTTTTTCATAAACATTTCACAAGCCCCATGGCTACATGTCTCCAAGTAAATGAGATATTTGGCATTAAACGTAAATGCTCTTTTTCAGCTATTTTATATATTTGCAATTACTATCTTTTCCATGGCGCTTGGACAGCTCAGTATGATAAAATTATAGGGTTCATAACTGAGGTCCATTTCATGGCAGGAGAAATTTTTTCTCCTATCCCAGCGTTGACGGCTTTGAAGCCCATGCTGCTTGCCATTCCATGGGTGCTGGAAAGGCTGGATACCTGGAGTAAAGTGGTCGGAGCGTGTAGCTGTCCAGTGAACGCCATCTGTTTCGAGGTTAAGAGCGCGGAGACCCATACAGTCAAACTCAATGAGACACAGGCCTAACTTGGGTAGCTTAACAACTCGTAATTTACGCTCCGTAATGCATGCATACAAACATGCGTTTCGTCAATCCACCATGCAGCCACAGTGGCAATTGGACGTGAAGCAAGTAACGAGCGTTACGAGAAGACGCGCGAAGACCACTGTGCGGTCTTCATTCCGCTGCAACCAACATTAGCTCCAGTGTAATGTGGCTTGTGATTTATTTGTCTATTTATTTACTGAATTTGGAATTTCAGAATGTGACCTTGCTTCATTTGCTGGCGTTTGATGCTACACAATCCTTCAGACACGTTGGATTTTGTTAGGTTAAGTCAGGTGATCAGCGGACAGAAATAGTAGGTTAGGTCCTGGTTCAGATACTGCTTCTACCCTACTTCACTTTCACTCATTATTCGGTTTTAATCACACAGATTTGCATCATAATTTAGTGAACAAGTTAGTAATTGTAAGTACGTCACATATGTGATAACGGTTCGATGGGTTAGTCGTTCAATTCCCAGCTCAGTGATATTAGGACTTATTGGTTCAGTTTCGGTAAGTTACAAGTTCCATAGCAAGGTCATTTCCAGCATGTTGAGTCTCAGGATGGTATTGCTTGCATTAAAGTTTCAGAATTGACTTTGTAAGCCTATAATTTAAATATTTTTACAGTGCAGTTACCAGCAGTTTACCAGTGACGGATGTTAATTGCACACAGTGTGTTTATGTAGTTACACTAGCCATTAAACGGCCTTTGTTGTAGCAGGGAAGTTAATGGGTCATTTTATTCCACCAACAGATGTGAATTAAATGGGCCTGCAAGATACATTAGGATCTTACAGTGCTGAAGATTAATACATCCTCATGTTTTTTACAGTGTGCCTTGACAATGAAATCAGTGTGTTTCTCAGAAACGTTGTTAACCCAGAAAACCATATTGTGAATTAGGATTTAAAACAAAATGTGCAACTGATCTGATTGGGTGTCATGGATATGTAATGCTGGCCATTTCTAAATTTAGTCACTGAACTGCATGTTGGCTGTTACATGTTGCAGTGAAGTTCTTCCATCATGTCTCAGCCAGTTACTACAGCTATTGACAGCTTAACTGCTGCTCTTAAAAGCAACATCATCCCAAATCAGGAGTATCTTTTACAAGGAAGTGTACTGGATTCTGCAGTTGAAGTGTTGTTGCACCGTCTTCGTGGCCTGTGTGACAATGTGGACTCTGGTCCTGAGACATTCCATGATCATGAAATGTGTTTCAGTATTCGTAAGTATCCCAGTACCAAGTGTGTGACCCTACATGCACAAAAGTATGTTGAAGTGTATTCCTTATGATCAGGGACTTTTATGATGAGTCTGGGTCTTTGGTCACTATATTGTTTAGTTATACTGAAATTAAGTTTGTGTAAGGATGGAAACATATATGCAAGCTCTTTCATGGTCCCTTATTTTACCTTGCACATTATTCACTAGCTTATGAGGTTTTATACAGAAATAGCCAGATTACAGTCTGGTTTTACTTGTGCCTTCAGGCAAGTGGGATGCCTTATCTGGTGAGTATGTTGGAATGGGCTAATCTGTCACCAAATCAGCTTCCAAACCATTAATTTTTCTGTTTAAAACACGTATGGCAGATTGTGTACTGCTTAAGAGAACTGGTCAACTATATCAAGAATATTCAGAAATGGATTCTTTTTGGGCCTTGACATTACGAAGAAAAAGTGTGCCTTACACAGAGGTGATATTCATCCATGACTTAGTGTCAGTGACTAAAACACTTGCCAGATGCATGAAATTTGGCATAGGAATACTTTAGAAAAAGATGTGGAGCAAGCAAAATTTTTATAAAAATCAGCTTGGTGACAGACATTTCTTACAAAGGGGTATACATGTATTTCTCCCATAACATCTATATTTTATGAGCAGTTTGGGTAGAATTTGGTATAGAAGATCTCATCCTAATGCTGATGAGCATTATGAGTTTCACCAAAATCAGTGAAGTGAAAGCCATACTTTGCTTGGGGGCATAAATTAATTTATAGGCCTGTTTGGTTACAGTTTGGTATGAGAGACCCACGTTGTTGAGCCCTTTTGATCTTCCAGACAATAAACATGGGGGGGGGGGCCATACTTTTTATGGGTGTAAATGAAACTTACATTTATGCACGTACCATAGACTGTATGGCATTTTGAAAATAAAAGATTTCTTGGTAAAGTCTGTGTTCCACAGTACTGACTGCACCATTTGCAGTCTTTTTTAATATTGAATGCTTCTGTGCTTGGTACCTGTCTTGCTTCAGGTGGAACCAATTTACAGCCATTACTGTTGCGTGTGAGACGAGCCCTCGATTACCAAGATATGCCCTGGCAGTTAAGATATATAGGACAACCAGAAATTGGTGAGTTTTTCCAAATAAAATTTTTCTCAGTCATTTGCTTCATACATTTATTACTGTGTGTAGAGTATAAAGCATTGCTATTTACTGGTACATCTCAAAAAGACAGTGGAATGGGTTGAGCAGCTGAGAGACTCAGGTATCATTGGCAAGGATGAGCTTAGTTAGCTTTGTTATGTTCATGTCTTGGTTGTACATAACTGTTTGGTACAAAAACTTGAAGTTGACTGACATTCTCCCTCTGTGCTAACCTACTAGGCATTTGATCAACTGCGAGATTAGAGTTTTCTGCAGGAGTGTTATTGCAGATTTAGGTTGTCTGGCATGTGACATTGTGTCGCTGGGTTAGTGTGGCATAGGCTTATACAGGAATGTAGTACCTTCATGACGAGTTGAGGTTTCCGAGGAAAATTGTTGGACCTTTCAGTCCTTGATGATGAAGGCAATACTTGTCTTTGAAATATCAGGAAACACTGACACGGTGTCACATGCCAGAAGAATTGAATCCACTTCATCAGCTGTGCATCATTTGACAGGTGACAAGAACCGACCCACCATCGTTCGCAGCAGCATAGACATTGGGACTAGTTCAACTGTACTTGAATTCCTCACTGAGCTGGGATGCAGAATGGATTTTGAATATATTGTGAGGGGTTACATGTTTCGCAAGGGGCGCATGAAGATTACAGTATCAAAAATATTTAAGGTAATTTTTGTGAGATTTGAAGTTCTCAGGGTGTTGCCTATAAAAAATACTGTCTTGTGGGATTTGATGCCATGTGGTCTGGTAGAAACGTGCTGACATTCCTCCAAGTTGTCAGTAAATTTCTACAGAGTGTATGGGATCACATCTAACAAGATGCTCTTCTTGAAGGTAAGTCATGCATTACTTCAGTTTTTAAAGAAGGGAGCAAGATCCTTATTGTGAGATTTGAGGTTTTCACAGAGGTGTTGCTGAGGGTTCAAGTCTTCTTTAAAAGTGTAAAAGCCATTTGAATGTACAGGTAATTAATTTGAAAGCATAACCCAAGCACATGGCAGTCTAATTGGCCACAAATTCAGTCACACACCACCAGTTGTATTCCTGTGCATATGGTTACATTGCATCAGCTCAGTGTGGATGCATCTCTGTGTGTAGCATCAGTTGTCATGTGCTGTGTGTAACAGACATGCGTTGTTTCTTATTTGTGAATATAAGTATATAACTGATACAGGGTGTAAGTCTTTTATTAAGAGACAAAATTGTACATTTGAAGCCTAGGTCAGAACTGTTTAAAAAAATTTGCCGGTTTGGTTTATGATGGGGGAGAAATTGGAGAGTGTCAGTATTACAGCTTACAGTGGAAGAGAGTTTTATGGCAGGTGTAGCAAGCTAACAATTTTGACTTTGTCAGAACCAGATGTATGGGGTAAGAAAAGTTGGAAAGAAAAGAAGACTGACTTTGAAAACCTTGACAGCTTCTGGGACTCTTTAAATTGTGTGGGGGAGATTTACAATGTTAGGCACGCTTGGACTCTAAAGACATTAGTGAGACGAGTGAAGGAGTTCACTCGGGCGACAACAATGGAAGAATGTTACATAAATAGAAGCCAATGGGGTTAACGTATTCAAAATTCTGACTTTTGGATCTATTAGGGAGCAGCGAAATTTAACATTCGACCATTTGGGGTACAGTAAGAAATTTTAAGAAAGGGGTGAACTTAAAACTTGCGAGTTTTGGGAAACCTAACGAAAAGGAGTCTGTTCTGTAACTGGGAAGTGACAAGTTGTCCTCTCGTACCAAAGCTATCAGTGGGTACCGTTTCAAGGGCACGTTCATATGCAGCGATCTGTAAATGTTAACATCGGTAGTTAAAATAAACAACATCAATAGTGAAAAGTGTTAATAATATCACCACCCGCCACTTAGACCACTTAGATTCCTTGAGAAAAAGA
>Ga0131853_10010553_pt1 | contig 16892 bp, 8 predicted proteins | sample TergutLab28metaG_FD_92764 | JGI IMG/M metagenome (GOLD analysis project Ga0131853, IMG submission 92764) | Labiotermes labralis P1 segment gut microbial communities from Petit-Saut dam, French Guiana - Lab288 P1 (version 2) (version 2) | ecosystem: Host-associated > Arthropoda: Insects >...
CCTGGGCTGAGGTGATGTGGCCTGGACTGAGGTGACGTGGCCTGGGCTGAGGTGACGTGGCCTGGACTGAGGTGATGTGGCCTGGGCTGAGGTGATGTGGCCTGGACTGAGGGACCACTGGTGGGCTCTTGTAAATACAGTAATGGAGCTGCGGTTTCTATAAACTGCAGTGGGGGGGGGGGGTCTTCAGTAAGTAAACAACTATTAGCTTTTCCACGAATAATCAATGAGAAATCACGTTTTAAAAACTACATTTCTCTCTAAGAAAACGTGATTTCTCGTTATTTTTTCAACGAATTAACCTTTTGACGCCTAATGTCAACTATAGTGGTCGTACCGCACCGCTAACCTCCAAAGTTGCATTTTATATATTTATTCAACAAATATGGGTACTGAATATTTTAAACAAGGTATATGCTCTCCTTTTTTTTTTCTTCAAAATGCAGTTTGTTTCATAATTCTAACGTATTTGGTTCCTGTGTTATTCACATTTTATATACAGGGTGTGCTAAAAATAAAAAAATAATAATTCCGGCGCCAAAAGGTTAATATGCATGTAAAATACTTTATTTCCCGTAAATCGTTCTAAAAATTCTACAGTTTTTCGTACACGACATTTTGAAACAGTCTAATAAATGTAGTCATGAACGTACTTCTACGTAACTAGACGTGAAAAACACACATAATATGTCTGAGAACATACGGACAGACTAACGTTGGACTTACTAAATGCCCTGTCAGGCCAGAGCCGAGTCCTTCACAGTTGCCATACTGCCAGCAATCACAGTGAACAAGAGGGCACGGTGGTCCACGCCTTTGCACGATGCAGTCCCATTGGCTGTCACATCGAGAGGAAGCAAAAGGAGAACTTGGGCGTCATTAACTCCATATTCCTGGCGCTGCATATAATCACGTCAGTTTCGAGGCCACGTGTTAGCCAGTGGTCTGAAGGCCACGTACAACGTACATACTAGTTGTTTACATATATCAGCTTCGATAATTAAGCCGTGGGTTCGTACGTTGTTGGTGTGGAACGCTGGACGGTAACGGTCTGCAGCAAGAGACGAAGTATTGGGGTTTTAACACGGCCGGACACCCAGTTTCACCTACACACGACTTCCTTCTATTCTAACTCCAATAAAAACCGACCTATTAAGGATCTACTAATGTATTAGTAATAAAATTTCCTGTTCACGCAAAGATATCGGTAGTCCTTCAATGGAATGTTAGGCGGCGTATGTTGGTAATTGGCTACCAACGTTTCTGGACAAGGCGACGGCCAATCTTCAAGGAATGCTTGGTCCTTGAAAATGGGACCAATAGAATAACCTTTTTTTTTTTTGAGAAAAATTAATATTCCGGGACAGACCCATATATTTTATGTATCGGTTACGATTAGTATCATTTGAGGTGATTCCGGTGGCCAGGCTGTCTAAAGCGTTGGTCTGCGGCTGCTCGCTTGTTGGAATTGTGGGTTCGAATCACGATGGGGACATGGATGTTTGTCTGTTGTGAGTGTTGTGTGTTGTTTGGTAGAGGTCTGTTGGACTGATCACTCGTCCAGAGGAGTTCTACCGAATGTGATCAGGTGCACCGATAAACCTCTACACCTAAAATGAGTCCGTATAAAGAGACCAAAGAAAGGATGGGGGTAAGAGAATCGTTGGAACCGGGCACTAACCTAAAAAGCAGGTATTTTTACTACCGGCTCAGGTTCGTACAAGCGTTTATCTTAAGGCTCCGATGTACTGGGACTCTAAACGCATTTCAATTATTCGGTTGATAAGCGCTCGTTAAAGAAACTTAAAAACAAATACGTTTCCCAGGGAAGGAATTCTCCCCCATCTCTGCAGGACCGTTGAACGAATTTCGCAACATCTGTATCGGGAATCAATCAACAAGTCTCAAAAAGGCCATTTCCATGTCCGAAGAATGCGGCACTACCAGTTACCTCAGCGCAGTGTCTATTACTGCTCCACCCAACTGGCCGTAAATTAAAGACAGCAAGCAACCCACACGTTGCGCCAGACTCGATAGCAATAATTATGACGTACTAGTTGATTCACAAGATTAATGGATCAGGTATTTCTTCTGACAGCCTCCACACCACCATTACCAATGGTTAAAAACAACAACCACATTTTTTCAAGGCAAAGAAACAATTTAGTTGCAACACAAACCGATGTTTGCCTGATTATCAAATAACCTCCTGTATACCTGCACGTAACAGAATACATATTGTAGCTGGCGGCAGGAAGAAACCAACAAGATTCTCCCGCTTTGTTTCTTACAAAGGTTTGATTTTTTCCTAAATAAAAAAAAGTTATTTGAATAAAGGTTGACCAACTAGATGACACTTGCTTTATTGTCTACTTCTCAACATGTTTCAGACGTTAATACGTCCATCTTCAGGAGCTTGCGACTACTTGTTGCGTTGTTGTGTAGGCTGACTTGAGGCGTGTTGGTGTTATGTAGCGGGATTGTCTGTTGGTGGTTCAGCCTACACTCGGATACCACATCACCAACAGACAATCCCGCTACATAACACCAGCACGCCTCAAGTCAGCCTACACAACAACGCAACAAGTAGTCGATAGCTCCTCAAGATGGACGTATTAACGTCTGAAACATGTTGATCAGTATATAATAAAGCAAGTGTCATCTAGTTGGTCAACCTTTGTTCAAATATCAAGATGATGCACGGTCCAATACGCATAAGATAAAAAAGTTAGATAGGCCCAATACCCTACCTTTTCTGGGCTCTTACCTCTTCCAGTTTCACGTATTTTGTGTGGTTATTTGACGACGCTGTCCGCACAGCAGACTATAATACAGTGTCGATTTTAGGATGAAAATGAATGGGTAGGAACTTGGAAGTAAGCGGCTGGGGTCTAACCGAGGTACCATCCTGGCACATGGCTGCACGGTCTGAACATACGTGAGTAAAACCTGCGAGAATAATCATTGTCTGGCCCGTTTATAACTGGGTACCTCCCGCACACAACCCAGAATGTTGCCGCTACACCAAACTGCTCGGTTAACCCTTTAAACGACAAGTTAAATCCCATCTGCCATTTGCTGGCTTTATTAGAAGCTCACCATATTCTCCACGTTAGCAGGATAAGGGTTAATTTCCTTATTGTAGACTGTACACTGTAGGAATTTCTACTTTATTCAGACTATTAGACTACATATTTTTTTAGAGCTGCTTGAAGGAGGGATTCGAAATGTTGACCACATTGTTCAGGTTGCATAATTTTGAGCCGCAACTGAAGAAAATGAATACGAGAGCAGCTAACCGTACGAAATCTCGTACAAATCCTTCATTCAGTTATCGCGCCAAGCGTACGGCTACATGTGGTACCGCAGGGACAGATTCTGTCGTAAGCAACGCGGTTTAGAACTCGTTCTCTGTTTTCTTGCCTTAAGGAAAAAAAAAATGCAGAGTGAAGGTGTCGGAGAAGGGTAAGTTATAGACGGTGGAGAAAACTGCTGGTGTACTTCATAATCAAACGCTTGGCCCGACGTTATTATGGTTATCAAAACAGGAAATATTAGATGGGCCTGGCATGTAACACGTACTAAATCAGAAATGCGTGCAAAATTCTACTCTAAAACCCGATAGAAGGAAGCCACTTCGGAAACGGAGGCATAGACAGGGGCGTACCGAGGGGGGGGGGGTTTTGGGGTGTTCAACCCCCCCACCCCCGAGAAATTCCGAAGTCCTTCCAAAATCATGTCAAACTCAACCCGATTTGGAAACTGTTAAAATTTGCTGAATTTAGGACGCCAACACCCCAAGATGTTCGGAAAAAGGCAGTAAAATTCTAAAACTGCCGCCGGTTCGTAATTGTTTTTACATTTGCAATGACAAATAAATTGGTTGTCAACAGAAATAGTCTTAAAGTGCCAAAAATTAAGAAAATTTTACTATATGAAATGAAGTTTCTTGTACCAAATTACAGCTGCCTCCAGAACCCCTGACTAGGGGGCTACCGCCCCCAGATCCCCGTTCTCTCTGTCCTCTGTCCTCAACTGAATTTGTTGAACTCCCCCCCCCCCGCCGAAACAAAATTCCTGGGTACGCCACTGGGCATAGCTGAAAGTATAACATTAAAACTGAGATGACTGTAACGACGTGACAGGGCGTAGGATCGATTCGCCTCGCTCAGGTTATGGTTCAAAGGTAAGCGCTTGGGAACAAGGCAATTAACCTTCGGATTCCACAAATGGACGGGACTAGTTGAACAACTGCTGACATCGCTTCTCAAGGACGTTGTTCCACGGGTTAATATGCCAAATTATTTTGTGCTTTTATTCGTTGATAGGAATTTGCCTCAAATTTACGTCCAACAGTTAGATGCATTCAGCCAATCAACTCGGTACACTTTCAGTGTAACGGCTTTACATTCTATCAGCAGCTCCCAAGCAATAAGCAGATACACAGTTGGGTCTGAAATAGCTCAAGAAAAGAGATAACTTGGAAGACACTGGTGTAGATGACAGGATTATTAAAATGGCTCTTAAGTAGAATGGAAGTGTATAGGCTTTGTTTTATCTGATAACTGAGCACATACCAGCTTATCAAGAGGGGCTCAGCTTCAAGCAGTTGGCTAGGCTCAGATAATCAGGCCATTCAGTAATGAACAAAAACCTGAACCAGATTGCCTTGTTCTTTTGGGTGAGAGGTACCAACGCTCTCAACTCACAACCAAATTCAAGGACCACACACTACACGATACAGACGATCGTATCTGTCAACAACACCACTCACCGTCTCTGGTAGCAGAATCCAAAGTGTCAACCCCACAACAAGAGCCCCTGCTAACTGCTCTGAGTCACCGTGTTTTTGCATTTCAGCAAATCACACATGTTTTCTCAATACTTTTAAATCATAAAGTAAGGTAAAGGTAAAGTGATCCCGTTACAGGCCCGGTGTGGCCCAGAGGGTGGGTAGAGGTATAGCTCTACTCTTCCATGACCGTGGCACTAGAAGGAGGTGAGCGGTCAGCAGCACGCCCCGGCCGCACTTTATCCCCGGGAAAGACCCGGTACCCATTTTACAGGAGGCTGGGTGGGCCACAGGGCCGGTCTAGACGGGCGGAAAATCTCGTCCCTACCGGGATTCGATCCCGGACCGTCCAGCCCGTAGCTCAGTCACTATACAGACTGTGCTACCCGGCCCACCAAATCATAATATATTGTAGTCAAATAAAGAATTGAAGAACTTCAATTCTTAGGGCATTCAACAGACACCTGTATGTAATTTTATCTTAGTACTTACATTGCAACAAGCACGTATTACTTCGCTGTCTTTAATACCTACTAGTGACTACCTTCTAAAATTAACGAATCTCTAAAATATAACATTTAATAGATTAAGTGGATGACCGGAGGTCTATGTGCCTTTGAGAACGATTGAAGTTAGGCTAAACTATCGTACTGTGTATTTTAAAGTAACCAGTTCTTCCTTGGTCTATTCCGGGACGGAGACGCATTGAAACAATTAAACGAGTACACAGGCTACAGCCATGCTTTTGATACATACAGTGCTGCGAACGCAGCAGAAAAGTGTAATTACTGCTACATTCGCAGCACTGATGCCATCTCCGAGCGGTTTAATTGCTGACACAATCCAAGGAATTTGCCATTGTAAGAACTACGTATCTGGAAGACGGAATAGGTAGGGTTTCACACTTTTTATAGGCCACGCAGGCCCTTAGGGTGAATAGAGGTATAGCTGTACTCTTTTCTAGGACCTTCGGCAGTAGATAGGGGTCGGGTGGGGGGAATCGGGGATAAAATTAGCCCAGGACAAAAATCTTACTTCTAGGACTGTCGCCCAAAATCCAGGACCAATGGTCACCTTAGTATTTTTACTGTAAAGGGGAAGATTAAACTAGTGAAAATATCGATGTATCTGATCGTTCAACCTGCAGTAATCAGCTGCAGTGTCTGAACTATCCATCAATTAAACAATTTACATTTTATCCAGTAAACTACACGATAAAACGTCTTGACAGAAGTAACTCCACGTAAATTACTACGATCAACAACAAGACAGGCAATATATATATATATAAACATAACATTCAGGAGTTTTTGCGTCACCCCTGTTGCCGTGAAAAGGTAATAAGTATTTCATATTCTGAGTGTGTGTCTGGTGCCTTAGTTACCCAGCATGCAATGGACATGCGCCATATTATGGTGTGATCTGTGGCCTGACCGGCTGTACCATGAGCATGCGCCATATTATAGTGTGATCTGTGGCCTGTCCGGCTGTACCATATTTTTCCAAATTCCACGGCACGATTTAAAAAAAAAAGTATTGAACACAAAACGTGTGTTTTGATTTTCTCTACAACTTTTGTCTGCAGCATTTCTCATGCTAAGGAGAATGCAGCGAGATATTAATATATTTGTACAGTACATAGGTCTTCATGTAAAATATCCGTTGTCAGATTTTAGTCAAACGTGTATTTCCTCGACAATTTTCGAAAAATAGTCAAATATAAAATTCCATGAAGATCCGTTCAATGGGAGTCGAGTTATTGCATGCGGACAGACACGACAAATTTGTATAATGTATTATATTCCGTCAATACACAACAATATATCAGTACAGTGATATTATATATATACTCAGGTCACATTACGGCAACATGTTTCGACCGTAAACGGCCATCTTCAGGCCAATAGAGAACATTTTTAAGGTACAATAAAGTAGAACTCAATGGGATCCCATTTCGTTTACAGTAAAAGTTAAAATAACTTATGATGAAATTCTTATTTATAACTAAAATATTGAAATAGACGGTAATGAAGTAAATTAATAGCCTTCAAATTACTATATTGTTGTGGACCTCTATATGGATGCTAAAACATTAGTACTATATCTATGCATCGATAACCAAGTGAAAAACATGTGTCATTACCGTTGCAAATGAAGTATGTAACCACTTACTTACTCCATGGTGCAGAGTCCTTCTTGAGAAGCTAACTGGTTTGCAGCTAGTCAAGAAATTCCCAGTACGTAACCACTGCTTCCCGTATGTATTACGTAGACATGACAAGCTAATGGCTTTTTTTTTAACTTTTAAAACGCACCTAAAAACTGCCTCACTCCTTGATATAGGATTCATCCCAAACAGTTAAGAGAAGTCAGCTGTAGTAAGAAAACCTCTGTATTTTGTACGTAAGTACAGGGGTGCTGATAAGTAGTTAGCCCGACCAGGAAGGACACAAACTAATGTTTCTGTCAGAATGGCGTGAATTTCCTTCGGCGCCTTGCCTTGCAGGAAAACAAACTTGGTGACAGCTCGCGTCTCGATGTTGTTGAAATCGCGCGTGTCCCTGACATGCTTCCGAGCTTGTTTCCTTCCTTGTCGGGCTAAGGACTTACCAGCACCCCGGTAAATGAGAAACAATAAATTAAAAACATCCATAATATTAAAACCGTCCTCTGTGAACTGTGCGATTACCATGTGAAACACCCCTTGTTAACTAACAGTAACTAGACACGTCATTTTACTAATCCCTCCACAGGAGAATAATGTCCAGGATGCGGGGTGAAATTTCAGCGCTCCATCAACTACACCGACACAGTGTCATCCATCAACTGTACACGACCAAGCCACATAAACCATACAATACATTCCTAAGCACAATGTGATACTGAACCCGGCAGTTAGCCTAAACTGAGGTTAACGAATGAATGGTTTTCTCAGTTAACCCTTGTCAAAAGCTGATTCCCTTCACTGAAGTACAAGCTGTCACCAAATATATGTAACTCTGATTTATTATATACATATGACATACTTCAAATGAGCCGGCATAGCGAGTCGCTACGGGCTGGAAAGTCCTGGGATCGAATCCCGGTAGTGGCGACATTTTCCACACCCGTCCAGACCGACCCTGGGGTAAAGTGGCCAGTGTGTGGCGTTGACCACCTCACCCTCATGTAGCGCCAATGTTAAAGGAAGAGTACAGCTATATCTCTACTCCCCTTCTGTGCCTTCATGCAACGGTATAGGGTGAACTTTACCTTTAATGACATACTGCAAAGTACACATCAAGAACCCTCGACTACAGAGAACAGACTGTTGATAAAAGGCATTAATTTAAATAAAAATGCCATATTTACCGCAATATGAGACAACCCCCCTTCAAAACCTTCAATATTCAACAAATATCTATAAAGAACAAGTTTATCTTTGTTCATGACTATAAAATAATGCCCTCATTTTTTTAGGTAAAGAATTCACAGAAAATTTTCCTTTTTCTATTTGAGTAAATGTAATGTTGGTGTTCTTTCTTGTCTCCAAGCTGGGAAGTCATAATGTCAATTCTGAACTATATTTTCCCCACTTTTTTGGAGCCAGTACAGCCCTGTTGGCTACAAGCTGTACAGCTGCGAAATTGTGGCTCGACTCCCAGTGAAAGCACGAGATGTCTCTCTCCTCCAAGCATCCACTCCAGCCCTGCCACCCACCCAGCATCCTACTTGATGCATGCTGGGGTCTCTTTCCATGGCAGTACAACAGTCAAATGAATGAAGCTGGCCCTCACCTTCATCTAGTATTAAGATTAAGAATGGGTGGAGCTAGACCTTTATTCCCCCCACATGCCTTAATGGTGTGCACAGGGGCAACTTGTCCTTGACTGTAAAATTATAGTATTTAGCATTACCTTACCCAGAAGTTTGTAGAAAAAAAAAACTTGTTACACATAAAAGATGCAGATAATTTTTCACAGTTTGTGATGTAGAAATAAATGCCACTGTATGGCTTTTGAGTCCAAGCCCACAGGCAGCTTCACATCATGTGTTCAAGATCTTTACAAAGCACATCAAATTCACAACAAACAACAACCTGATGGTGCACAGCTGTGGTTCCCAACCATCTTAAGTAGGACGGCCCCTTCTTAGATTACAAAAATTTTGTGAGCCCTCATATATTAACAGTTGTATTTGCAATTACTTAAATGCAAAAACACAAAACAACAAAAAAAACCTATAATAATCCTGGAATCATTACTTCGCATTTTACGAACCACAGTAAGGATTCAGAGGTACGGGAAGAAATCAAGTGCTGGCTGGAGGCCAAAGCAGTGCTGCACAGTTACATGAAGCAAGGGCCCTTTGAATAAACCTGTGGCCACTTCGGGGGTTAGTATGCCACAAATTGGGCACCATTAGTACAGAAGTCACAACATTCAGAAATATTATTTTTTTATTCCCTAGTCTCCTGTATCCCCACCAGCTTTACAACTGAACAACTTTCATGAAACTTGGTGTATCATTTTGCCATTCAAAACCCACCTATTTTCTCATTTCCTACTGTCAGTGATACCAACATGTTGGCTAAGGGAGAATTTTAAAAGTAGGAATGACATCAGTGCCACACGCTGTATGACCATGGCAACTGGTACGGAAGAAGGCCTTCAAAAGATATGCAGCTTTGTAAAGCAAATGTTTACACATTGGAGAATGAATTATAGGAGCAGCATAAAATTACAAAAAGTGTGGCAAAACTTTTGACAGCATGGCTCACAATTCAACATCAAAATAAGCAATACCCAAAATTATATAATGAAACAGACTACAGTTCTCATTAGAGCACCTTTTACATTTTTACATATCTCAAAGTAATAATGTGTATCTATGCAAAAATTAAGGACCCCAAAATATGGCAAGCTTTAATCTTCTGCTCATAATGAATGGCCTTCATACATGCATACTAACAGACAGCATGATACAGCAAACTGGCTGTATTCTTCCTGCCATGGACACGTCTGGCATGGTGACCTATAAAACATTCAGTAATGGTTGTAACACTCATAGTGGACAGACTACACCAACCAGATGAACACAGGGGAACAGACAGCCAGGCAACTATGGGGGAAGGATATAGACACTTACCTTTAACAAGGTTCTCTTGACCCACAGTAGTGGGAGAAGGGATACTGGTGTGGGAATTTGAGGAGACTACAGTGTGTAGTGTGGGCTGGGTAGCGTAGTCGGTATAGAGACTGCCTATGGGCTGGATGGTCCAGGGATCGAATCCCGGTGGCGGCGAGATTTTCCGCACCTGTCCAGACCGGCCCTGGGGCCCACCCAGCCTCCTGTACAATGGGTACTGGGTCTTTCCCGGGGGTAAAGAGCAGCCGGGGCGTGACGCTGACCCCTCATCCCCTTCTAGTGCCATGGCCAAGAAAGAGTAGAGCTAAACCTCTACTCTCCATATGGGCTGTACAGCCTGTGCAGAGCCTCAGTGCCTGTACAAGGGTGCACTTTACCTTTTTACTTTACAGTGTCTAGGCTAGGAGTTGGATGACTAAAGAACTGTGGTTCGATTCCTGGCCAGGGGCAGGAGTTCATCTTCTCCAAAACATGCAGACCAGTTCATGGGCCCCTCTCAGCCTCCTAATTAGTGGGTATAGGCAGATATTTCACTGGGGTTAAAAGAGATGGGAAGTGAAGATGAACACTCACCACCATCCAGAGCTGAGTTGAAAATGCATGGAGTTATGCCACCACTCCCCCACTACCTTCACGGCATGGGAAGGGATAGCTTCACTACTGCCTCTACTGGAGGAGAGAGGGTGGATGGATTCAGACGGTGTTTGGCAAATGAAGAGAGGGGCATAAGACACATATCTGATAATATCTTCATAGGTACAATTATTTAAAGTTTGTGTCCTAAAATGCAAAAACATAAACATGGAATTAAAGCGATGAAAATCTCACAATATTATACACAAAAGAAAGAAAGTGATCAGACATGTACGTTATTATTTTAGAAGTGCGATACCAGATTTTATCATTCACAAGAAATAAGTAAATAAATATTTAACTGTACACACTGAGTTCATTTGTACTTTTCTATATATCCCAAGGAATGTAAAACATTGGCTGCCAGTCTGTGGTGCACGCAACAGTAATACGAACGGAAACATCGGTGGTCGTGCTGGCACTCCACACTTTAAAACTGCAGTCATTGAACCCACAAAACACTCACTTCACTCTGAAATGTGTATGTGCATAAATACTGCTCTACTCATTAATCGTATAAGTGTTCTCAGTTTACAATTCAGAACGTCCATCTGAAATATGTCTGATTTCCTACAGATATCACAAAACAAAACAAAACAAAACAAAACAAGATTACAGCACAGTTTACACTTTATCTTACGTAACCGTTACTCAGTAATGTATTTATGACTAGCCTTCTTCATCAAAATAACCAATATGAACAGGCAATAGAAACTAAGGCATATTTTATCAGGTCTATCACAGATGTTAATAAGGATATAAGAACACAATCTAATCACATTCCCTGAGTATGCCAATGATACAGGTCATATCTACTTCCTCATTTCCAATATATAATACCTACTCTCTTATAACTACTGTCAAGTGTGTAATCTGATGACTAGAATAACATGACAACACAAGCTACCCTAACACTTGTAACATTGCAAATACAATTGCTTTAACTGGTGGAATTTTAGGTTTAAAATAAATAAAAACGTAGAACACATTCAAAGGTGCAAGTCAGCCATGCAGCATGCAGGTTTCAAATGTTGCTGCTCCTGAAAACAGATGAACCAGTACAGGAACACTACTGGGCAGCAGATCCTTTCCTGGATCCTTAGTACAAGGGGACTACTTGGGCAGCACAACCTTTCCTAGTTCTTCATAACAGGGAAGCTACTTGGGCAGCAGATCCTCTCCTAGTTTCTCAGTACAGGGATGCTACATGGGCACCACATCTTCTCCTAGTTCCTCAGAACAGCGAAGCTACTCGGGTAATTGGTCCCCTCCTAGTACCTTGGTACATGGGGGCTACTTGAGCAGCTGAGTCCCTCCTAGTTCTACAGTACAAGGAAGCTATGTGGGCAGCAGCACCCCTCCTCAAGCAGCAGAACTCCTCAGGATCCTCAGTACAGTAAGGCTACTCTGGAAGAAGATTTTCTACTACCTCCTAGGCAAAGGGAGACTACTTTAGCAGCAGAACCTCTCATACTTCCATGGTACAGGGAGAAGACTCAAGCAGCAGACACTCTCCTATGTCCTCAGTACAGGGAGACTACTCAAGCAGCAGTAGCTCTACTAGTTCCTCGGTACAGGAAGGCTACTGTGGCAGCAGAACCTCTCCTAGTTCCATGGTACAGGGAGACTACTTGAGCAACAGAAGCTCTCCTAGTTCCTTGTACAGCAAGGCTACTCTGGCAGCAGATCTCCTAGTTCCATGGCATTGGGAGACTACTTGAGCAACAGAAGTTCTCCTAGTTACTCAGCACAGGAAGGCTACTCTTGCAGCAGATCCTCTCCTAGATTCCATGGCATTGGGAAACTACTCAAGCAACAGAAGTTCTCCTAGTTACTCAGCACAGGAAGTCTACTCTGGTAGCAGATCCTCTCCTAGTTCCTCATCACCAAATTCATCCTCAAGCTGATGCTGAGATTTGCGGCCCACTGATGTGTGAGGCCTCTCTGCAAGGGGACCCAACGGATCACTGTAGCTAGCATCTGTAAACAACAGGAAACCATGTCACATTAGACATCAAAAATGGATTAAGTAAACCATGTTAGCTGAGTTGGTAGACACTCTGTTATGGGCTTTACAAATACAGATCCAGAGTTCACTTCCCACCTGAGGCACTTAACTTTTATGAAGATTACTGTCTTTTTGAATGTGATCTTGGCAGTCTGGTATAAATCTGCCAGGGTTTCAGAGAAATCTACTGGTTCCCACCTTCAATGTAAAGGATGCCGGCAGCAAATTCCTCAAAAGTACCAAATTTCTACAAGGCTACAAAACACCACATCCCAGAAGACAGTAATCTACAAGGTCACCAAGAAGTCTCCTTCCTGTCCAATTGTAATGGATCTTCTTCTGCTTAGGTAAACTGTCTGGGGCATGAAGTTTATTACTTACCTCACATTACTGCCAAGGTTAAGAATGCGTGAAGCTGTCACTACCATTTCTTGTATTATGGTGCTCAATTAAAGACACAAGGCCAATTTCAACTTTACTTTCATAAATAAAAAACCTGCCTTCATTATTTTCACTTCAGCATACATTTTAGTCATCTAAATACATTATTGAGCTAAGTAAGCATTTAAAGCGCAATAGTTACTACATGCACTACCAGAGCTTTAACTTTAGCACCGCACATTTTGCCAACTAACCGTATTCAAGGGCTGTTTTTGTATGACTCTCACATCAAACAGTAATCATTTCCAAGCACATCATTAACGACTTGACGTTTGTACTGAAGACACTGTGTTTTCTGTGATGCAGATAATGAATTTTTGCATATTACTTAGATGAACTACATGCATTAAAGGGCCTTCCTTGAAAAGCCGATAGTTACTGAACTGGTCAAGAAATACCCTCATCTTATTGAATTCCAAGGACAAACACAGCATCTGTGAAAGCAAGGACTTTAGTCTGGGCAAACTGAATAGGCCACAGACTCATAATACGCCTGCAGAATGCTTCTAACATCCACCCATATCCATATCTCCCAACTTGTCTCTTTGATCAGGGTTTTTCAAAAAAGTAAAGGTAAAGCTGACCCTGTACACACCACGGACTCGTACAGGGGTGTGGAGTAGAGGTACAGTTCCATTCATTCTTGAACATGGCACAACGCGAACACAAGAGGTCAACTACACACCCAAACTACTCATCTACAGAGGAAGAACCCCAGTACTCACTGAACAGCCGGTTGGGTAGGCCCCTGAGCCAGTTTGGGTGGTTCTGCAGCAGAGAGAATTCTCCTGCCCCTGCCACAAGGTTTTCAAAGCCCAACTCTAAAGTCAGACACCTTTGGTGACATTTCATTTAACATGCTATGCTATACACTAAAGGGCTGTCAAAACCTTACCCAACACCCAACAAGCAGGACCTACCCCGTGAGCTAGACGACTGCTCATTCAACACATTCTCTGATATCCTACAACTGATGGCTCTCCACACTGCAACTGTAACCTGAGGACATGACGACAAGTGACAGACCTAACAAAGTACCTAAATATGTGTACGTTCCTGACACTGTCCAAAAACCGTAAGTTAAAAACATGGTACATTCTGACAGAAGAATCCATGACTTACAGGATTAACTTGTGTCAAGAATCGGTGACAGAACGTCACCATGTCGCATCTTCATAAATGTCCCTCTCAAACAAGAGATGAAATGTCTGTAATACAGAGAAACTACTGTGACTTAGAACATTACACTCTGTGTATGAATGGAACTATGACTTACACAGCTCTCCTGCTTAAAAGCAACCTTAAAGACCACATTACACGCCTGAAAATGTTACATTCACAAACTCTTTACTGTATTAAACACATGAGGATAAAATGGGGAAATGGAAAAGGAAACAATGAATTTTATTAAAACCAGAATTTAAGAATTCTACCTAGACTGTGAAGTTTCCAACTAATTTCAGTTTCCAATTCACTTCAATTATGAAAGCTTACCAAACAAATCTCAAATGAGAATATCACACCGTGAAAAGAGGGAAGTTAACAGATACAAATAAAACTAACCAAAAGCAGTACAAAGACTATCCAACTTCAATTACTACACTTTCCTACAATTACAATACTGCATTAGTAACCAGCTTTGTTTTCTTAAAGAAAATAACAAACTCACCAACATCTCTATGCTGACTGGTAGGGCTGTAAGTCTCGCTGGTCTCGAGAAGAGCCATCTTGTGCAGCCGTGACACTTGTGGAGGCACGGGTGGACTGCCACGGATACCTGCTGACAGCTGGGATGAATCACTGACAGGACTGTTCAATCCTCCGCGTGATGAGCGGCCGCTTCCACTCCGCAGTGATCCTGCGTGGACAGTTAGAATCAGAACAAGAGAATAATTTACGCTAACACACACAGGAAGCAATATGTGAACATTATTGAAATGAGCAGGGCCCCTGTTTTATGCCCCACTTGTTTTATGCCTTTTCCCATTAATGCCCCTTGCCAATATACAGAAATACTTAATTTATGCCCTATCATTTTCTGTTTTAATGCCTTTTGACTGGCTACACTCTGTTATGCTAACTCCTACCTATTCCATCATTTCTTACGGGATATCATTTTTAGGCGTTTTTGCAAAACTGCGAAAAGCAACTATTAGCTTCGTCACGTCTGTCCCTTCATCCATCCACATAGAACAACTTCGCTCCAACTGGACAGAGTTTCATGAACTTTGATATTTGGGTACTGTTTGAAAATCCGTCAAAGTAATTCAAGTTTCATTAAAATCTGACAAGAATTATGGTACTTTACATGAAGACCGATACATTTCTTATCACATCTTGCCCATTTTTTCTTAGAATGAAAATGTTTCAGACAACAGTTGTAGAGAAAATCAAAACTTACATTTTATGTTCAATAACATTTTTTCCCAAGAAGTGTGTCATTTATGAGATAATGTGGAAAAATACTGTAGTGTGGGACAGGCCACAGATGGCAATATAACACACGCACATTGCATGCTGGATACCTAAGGCTACACACGCACACTCAGAGTATTTACTACTTACTGCTTTTCAGCATCAACAATGATTGCAAAAACATGCCTCAATGTTACATTACACGTACATTGCCCGTCTTGTTGATTTACGCCCATTTTTTCAGGAATACAACCATGGTGTAAAACAAAGGATTTGTGTACACTTATTTACTATTACGACTGAGTTCACAAATCAGATTTTACAGAGTCAGCACAACTAATATATTGTATTAGTAGTAGGAATACATCTATGGAGTAAAACAAGGGCTTGGTGTATACTCATTTACTACAAAGACTGAGTTCACAAACAAATTTTAAACTGTCAGCACAACTAGTATATTCTATTATTTTAGTGTTCTGACACTTTTTGGTTATACATGAGCCTTCATGAGCTAGAAGAGTCTGGCAAAGATCGCATCATGCAAACGACCAGCACCAGTATAACACTGTCCAGACACCTAAAAACTGCCCTACAAGAATTGCACAACAGTAGTTTTGAACACTACATTACACACCTATCGCCTACCGATAACACACTATGGAAGGCCACGAAACAACTAGAATGCCCCCAGGCTCCTGTACCGCCAATTCGCAAATTTTTAACGAATGGGCGCGTTCCGATAAAGACAAAGCCAACGTCTTCGCTACTCACTTAGCAGATGTGTTTAGAGCTGAGCAAGGACATATAGACGATGACGTCAAAGACTTCATCACTGCACCATGCCAGATGTCTCTGCCCATCAGAGCATTTACTCCAGCCGAGGTTAAAGCAGAATTAACTAGACTAAACACACGTAAAGCCCCTGGCTACGATCTAATATCAGGACAGGTACTGAAACGACTACCCCGCAAAACAGTTGTTCTCTTAACCGTAATTTTCAACTGTATGCTCACCTTATCTCATTTCCCCGTTCTATGGAAGTACGCTGAAATAATCATGATCCCCAAGCCAGGCAAACCCCCATATGAACCTACTTCCTATCGACCCATCAGCCTCTTACCCATAATCAGCAAGCTGTTTGAACGATTACTCTTACAAAGAATAAACAAAGAACATGATCCTTCAACACTTCTTCCGTCTCATCAATTCAGCTTCCGCGAACGCCACTCTACCATTCATCAGGTTCATAGACTAGTTAACGAAATCGCTACGAGCCTGGAAGAGAAGGAATATTACAACGCTGTGTTTCTTGACATCTCCCAAGTCTTTGACCGAATATGACATCCAGGCCTTCTCTTCAAACTGAAACACGCCCTAACTAGTAACTACTACTTACTATTAAAATCGTACCTTGCGGATAGGAACTTTGCAGTTAGGCACAACAACACCCTATCTGACCACTATCCGATCGAAGCA
>Ga0131853_10010554_pt1:0-15000 | contig 16892 bp, 6 predicted proteins | sample TergutLab28metaG_FD_92764 | JGI IMG/M metagenome (GOLD analysis project Ga0131853, IMG submission 92764) | Labiotermes labralis P1 segment gut microbial communities from Petit-Saut dam, French Guiana - Lab288 P1 (version 2) (version 2) | ecosystem: Host-associated > Arthropoda: Insects >...
GCTGTGTAATGCAATTTTGATCTCCTGATGATGAACACATGTGCTCGAAACATATAGAGGCATGAAATAAAACTTATTGTGAAACAAATTTTGTGCATCAAGTTGGTTAAATACTGAGATAAACTACCTTTTCGTATCTTCTAATTCAAGCCTGATGATTGCTGTCCTTTTATGGCTGCTGCATCTAGCCTTGGTGTTACGTTAACTGATTTAAACATTTATGGTATTTATTAAAACGACACCGATGTGCCACCTGAGAAAATATATTACTCGTACTCTTATTATTGCTATTATCATTGTTAATTATTTTTATTTCTGACACACACAAGTAGGCTTACATGTGAAACAGAATATTATTACATTTCTGTAGGATTCTGAATTTCGTGTAGCACATCTGGAATTATTCACTCTCTGGATTTCACCAATCATCCAGCTTTTAAATAACGCTTTCAACTTTTCGTGTAGAAAGGTTCGCTACCCGTTCTCAGGGAAGAGAGTAGAAGAAGTACGATTTGAGGATTGTTTGACCGTGCATCTTCATCACGAAATGAAGTGAACTGCCAACTTGACGCAACAATGTAATTTATTGAAGTTTCTTTAGCTCGACATGTTTCGGGCGCATACGTCCATCATCAGGAGCACTAGATGTTAAGTTGCAGCATATGGTTTTCACAGTTTTTAGATGGGTGTTGGTCCTGACAGCCGCTGCGTGGGTCATGTGTCCGGTTTGGAAAGTGCCGTGCACCGCACATCTAGTGCTCCTGATGATGGGCGTATGCGCCCGATACATGTCGAGCTAAAGAAACTTCAATAAATTACATCGTTGCATCAAGTTGGCAGTTCACTTTATTTCATTTTAGGAGAAGTACCTATGTCGTTGACCCTGATAGGCTAAAGTACTCTGAAACCTCTGGGTCCAGACCTGTAGAATAGTTGTAGTAAGACTGAAAGCCGGTGTCAAGGTCGGGTTACTTTGGTTGACGGAAGTAACAAGTAATCATCCACTCTGTTTCATGCAGATTCTTGTGCTGAGTCAACAGTCCCGTTTCATGCGAGTAGATACTGCGCGTAGTTATTGAGGTGTCTACGGTTTGCTTTGGCTTTTGTCACAAAGGGGTTCTGCCATGTGGATAGTTTGTTTAACACTGTCAGTGATAGATGGATCACAGGTGTTCATTCTAGTGTAGGTAGACCGTGTTTGCTTTGTTTCCAGTCGATGTAATTAATAGCAACAATAATATGTTAAATATTTGCCTTCAGACACACTCGCATGTTCTGTGGTAGTTAAACACGCTCAGATTTACTGTACTAGGCGCCGCGAAAACAGTGTTGGAGTGGCGTTCATTACTCTTCACTTCTCCTCCTTTCTTGTTCTTTCATTCCTTACTCTTTCGTTTGGTTTCCTCTTCATTTAACTTTTCTTTCTTACTTTAGTTCATTCTTTCATTCACTTCTTCCAAATTATTTCACATTTTCTTTCCGGCTCTTTCATCAACTCACTTGGCACGTTGCCAAAATTTCGAAATCGATTGTTACCTTCGTCGTGTCTGTCCGACCCTCTGTATGTCGTCTCGTCCTGTAGCATGGAACTCGATTCCCACTTGACGTATATTAGTGATATTTTACTAAAATCTGCCGAGAAAATCCAGGGTCTTTAAAAATGAACAGAAAAACAATCACGTTACATGAAAACTTGCATATATTTGGTTACTAGCGTTACCATCCACGATGAATGGGTCCCTGTCACCACAATATGGCGCGTCTGAGGTTACGGATGGAGGAACGGCCTCCAGTACGGAGGGTAGCTGCGAATGTATTGAATAAGCAGTCGCGGACAGCCTTCAAGGAGTGGCTCTGCAGCTTGGAGTTAGGGCGTGCTTAAAACTCCTAACCGTAAAATATAACCTCTTACAATACGGATACATGTGGCTCGGAACTGAACTGATCCTTTGATATGACGTAAACAATGGAAAAGAAAATGAGATTTTGTACCTGGAATGTAAGGGACCTGTATAAGTCAGGGTACCTTAAAACAGTAGCCAGAGAATTAACAAGTTGTAAATTATATTGAGTGAGTATACAGGAGGTGAGGTCGAGAAAAGGGGGCACTGTAAGTATGGGGCATTGCTTTTTTCATGGAAAAGGAAATGAAAATCATCAATTGGGAACAGGATGTTATATCAGCAGTTAAAAGAGTAGAGTTTGTTAGTGGTAGGATGTCATATATTGTTCTGAGAGCTCGCTAATGTAATATCATTGTTTTGATTTAGTCTATGTTCTATATTAGTCTATATTAGTCTATATGAACCCTGAAGACCGAAGCAGTATCACAATCTGTGATGTCTGTAGATATATACCAGACCACAAAGCGTTACGTAAGACATTTTTGTCTGTAAGGGGCAAATATAAGCCATTTTGTGACTCTTTCCACTTCTTTGTTTCGTCTTGCAGTTCGGGTGGTTCTGATTTAAAATGCGGAACTTTAAGTCGTTTTACTATACGGATTCTCCTCGTAAACTGTTCTCGGTAAGCATTTTCAGCTCACCGTTACCAACAGTATAATTCAATGTAATCTAATCCTTCGGAATCTTATAATTGATTAGCGAGCAACTGTCAATTTTTCTGTTTGTTTCCTAAGATATTGGCACTTCTATAATTGAAAATTTGTCCTGAAATTACCTTCTGTCTTCGTCTCACACTCCCATCCTATAACGATACAATCCGTTATCTTGAAGACGAATGGGGGAGTAGGAGTCTATCTCCACGTATTTTTAACCTTGGCACTTAGTGGAACTTGGTGGTCACTTGCATATCTTGGCCGCTGTATCTGCAAGAAAACTTGCTGCGGTATCCATTGGACAGAAGATTGACGAGCTCCAAAACTGATCTGAATATGTTTGCTAAGAGACAAGGTATTGTGCCCCTCTGAGATGAACTTGTAATTCTCCTATCTTTCACCCCACAGCCTATCAACCTACTGACTTTGTCATTTCAGCTCTCCTTTCTTATCTTTTGTTGCTTTATTTATTGATATAGAACATCACTTTTGATTCATAGGTAGACAGACAGACAGACAAAGAGACTAGGGGATCCTTTCAGCCACTGAAGAACAGCGGCTTCATGTAATTTTTTTTTTGACAATTCAAGCATATCGATTTATCTGTGAGGTACGAAATCAGTTTTCGTACATAATTTAGATTAAGTGTAGTCGTCAAATATTTAATATTGACGGTTGATATTTAACTACTGATTTAATACTATATACTTGGGAAATTAAGTAAAATACTCTTAAATCAGAAAGTAACGATAGAGTCGGACATTTTAGGTAATTTAAGGAAAGTGTCTAATGATGATTCTTTCTCCGATAATTGTCAAAAACAGTACGAGTGAAGTACGATAATTGTGTTGTTCCTCGTTTGTTGTACAGGCTTAAGATATGATGTACATGTAACAGCGTTAAGTACGTATGTGTATAGTGCTTAGGATGTTATTTAACATACTGAGAGGGTGTAAAGAAAATATGTCTTAACTCTTTTTCTACCTAAACCCGTGTAGTCAACAGTGTGAAAAATATTACCAAACTAATAAATCTCCGGATGATTATTTATGCATAAATTGAGTCCGAGTCCTCACTCTACACCTCTTATTACTTGTGTAAACTGCACTCATACAATAAGTATGTATTTAATCTTAAGTTTATTGGACCGTGCATCATTGTGATAGTTGAAGAATAAAAGACAAGCTTGATGTCACTTGCTATTTTATTTCACTTCTTATGTGCTCAACATGTTTCGGACATTAATATATCCATCATCAGGAGCTTGCGACTATTCTGTTCAATTACCACATTGATCGTATTGTTCTTGGTTCGATGTGTGTTGGAGTTGCGGTGTGGTTGGGTTGGAGTGGTATCCGTGTTGCAGGCTCCAACCCAACCACACCGCAACTCCAACACATCGAACCAAGAACAATACGACCAATGTGGTAATTGAACAGAATAGTCGCAAGCTCCTGATGATGGATATATTAATGTCCGAAACATGTTGAGCACATACGAAGCGAAATAAAATAGCAAGTGACATCAAGTTGGTCTTTTATTCTTCAAGTATTTAGTTATTCGTGTGCGTTATTGGAATACATTGCAAAGTTCATAGTTGTTCCCGTGACCATCCACAAAAGAGGACACATAAGAACTCCGGCAGTAGTCAGCACAGTCCATTATGATCTTTATCAACATGAATATCACAATCAACAAAATTACACCCATCTACTTTTGAAACCATCAGTGCAGACGAAAACAACATCAAGTATGACGTTTAACAAATACACAGTCAATCCACCAGCGTCATCAGTTGTATTCTTACACTGAGTAATCTAGCCATATGGGTTTCAACCCCGCAGCAGTGTGTTACGGACACCATTAGGGAGACGATGTCATCCATTATATGAGGTTGAAGTTAACACAGAAACTTTTTTAGCAGCTACCAAAAAGGTTTGCCTGAAAATAGACTCAGAGCAAACCAGCTTGTGATCTTGTCTCACAAACAGAGCGCTGGAAAATTCCTGACATCGAGACAGCAGCCCCACTATTCGAAACTCTGGCTAACGTTCATGTATTTGGGAATAAAAATAACATGTGTTGTTACATTCACTTAAAAGTTAGGATTATAATTCTGCTATTACTTGTTGAAAAATTTGTCTTGCCGTAGCTCAACTAAAAAATAACCATTTTAATATAGCTACAATATCACACTTCTACTTATTTGTCTTACATGGACGCGAAATTTGGTCTCTCTTATTAAGAGAAAAATACTGATTTTAGGTCTTTGACAAGAAGGATACTGAAGAAAACATTTGAGCCTCACAGGCATGACGTAACAGAAAGACAGATAAAATTGAGGAGCATCACGCTTTGTTGTTGCCGCCCAATATTATGAAGGTGGAGAAATAAAATATAAAATGGGTGCTATATATATATATATGACACACGAAGGACATAAAATGCTTACAAATGGCTCATTTAAAAAACCTGACTTTCAGTAAAGGAGTATGAATTTGTTATCACTGCATCTGGATAGGTTTAGTGGCAGATCCTTTTCAATATAACATTGAATATTTCAGTTCCATGAGTAAAACAAAATGCAGCTGACCCCAATGACTGCGCGGTCTAAGGGGTGCGTCTGCGGCCGCTCGCTTGCTGGGATTGTGGCTTCGAATCCCGCCGGGGGCATGGATGTCTGTATCTAGTGAGTGTTGTGTATTGTCAGGTAAAAGTCCATGCGTCGGGCTGATCACTCATCCAGAGGAGTCCAACTGAGTGTGGTATGTTTGAGTGTCATGGCGAAGCCTCGATAATAAGGAAGCCCTGGCCCACTGGAGCCTATTGGGCCATGGGAAAAAAATAAAATAAATTCATGACGATAATGACGATTTTGGTTTCATTTACAGGAAGCATATTAGTGAATCTGTAATTTAAATTAATTGAATAATTTTAATATACAAGTAGGTAGGCTGATAATTTTTGCCTCCGTTGTAATATTTTTTTTTTACATTAGACGTATCGGGATAATACCGGTTCTATGTAGTCGCATGGTATCTCTCTTCCACCATACTTCACCTTGAACACACATATGCTTACATTCCTCACACAGTGCACATCGAAATGGAAGAGTTTTAAGACGTTCGGTTCAAACAGCGTGCTGTTATTGAATTCTTAACTGCGGAGAAATTTCCTCCAATTGAAATTCACAGACGAATGCAAGCCGTTTATGGTGATCAGTATGTTAATGTGAGTATAGTAAGACGCTGGGTAAGGTGAAGTCTGCAGTGAGGAAATGGTTTCAAAAACAAAACACCAATTTTTTTCAAGGACGTATTTCAAAAACTAGTGCAGCGTTGGCAGAAGTGTATTGAAGTGTGTGGTGATTTGGTAGAAAAATAATTATTCAGCTTTGAAAATAATTTATATAAGCATATTTCTTTTTTATTTCATTAAAATATCTTTTCCCGTTCATTTTCTATTTAAGTGGAGGCAAAACTTATCAGCCCGCCCTCGTAGTTTCTTTCTGCCTTGCCGATGCTATGTTAGTGTCCTTTTTAAGGGTTGGACATCCCCATTGTTCTTCCAGCCCAATGGTTACGTGAGGAAACGGTCGACACAACTAAGTATTTAATTGTTGAATAAAGCTACGTGTTTCGACATTTCAGGTCATCATCAGAATAACACACTCAATATACGATATAAAAGATAATTACATGTTTTGTATTGCATTTACGTCTTGTATTGCATGTGTTATCCTGTTGATGACACATGTTGCTTTATTGCATATCTAAAAACTTAGTTGTGTCGAATGTTTCCTTACGTAGGCATTGTTGGTGTTCTCTTAGCACGAGATAGTTTCTCATCTGGCTAAGAAATTTCCTCTTTTCGTAGAATCTAAAGGCTCCACATTCGTTAAACAAAATACTCTAATTACAGTATAGTCTTATGCAGCTGAATCCAAACAGGACTTTCATACCCTGTTTATCTAATTCGCCTTTTTTCGTAGTACCTTTACCTGAAAGGAGTATTACTATAACTAGGGTACATGGTCTCAAATGGAGACTATTTCAGCACGACACATCCTATATCTTTCTCAAATTACTTTCTTCTATAGTGTCTGGGTCCTTATATCAGCAATTGGCACTGGGGATTCCAACTTTGCTTACCTCAGCTGCAAGGAACTTTAAATCTTATTTCTGTGCACGTAGCTTGTCCCTTTAAACTGAGCCCTGGGAGACGTTTCCTTGCAGCGCCATTGTAATATTGCTTCCTCTCCCTGCGTTTGAACCATCGACTTCCGCACACATGTATGTCATACCAACTCATTTACATTAGAATGGCAATGTTTCCACTCTCTTCAATTTTCTGCTTGGCCTTCTTCCATTTCTTCATTTTTCTACGTTTATTTCGTTTGCTTCATTTCTTTTAGTGTACGCCATTCTTTTGTCGTCTTTTTCCACCCGTAGTTGACTCTCATCCACGCTCTTTTTATCTCTTAACATTAGTTCTGTACATATGTATGTATGTTTTTGTCTTCAGCCTCTACAGCTGTCATGATTCAGATGTCCCAATACGTCACCGCAATCTAAAGATGAGATATTTCCCCGTATCTGCGTCAATCGATTTCCGATAATGTTTCTGCCTTCTAACGCTGCGTTGTCAGTCGCTATGGACTATAAATTGCCAGTGTTTCTGAGAGCGTCTGGTTTGGCAACTTTGTAAATGAATATTTTTGTTTAAATATTAAAATAGAGCTTGGTAACCAGTATATATAACAGACGCAGTCACTCTCAGTCGGCACAACTTTTTTGTATTAGAATGTAAGTATTCGCTTCATGTTTCAACCGGTCCCATCATCCTCAGGCAAGTTAAGTTATCAGAATTAAGTTACACAAATACGCACTGCCACGTTAATTTAAAGTGTCAGGCTTTTATCACGTATGTAGATACTGCGAAGTCAAATGTGTTTATGACTGGCTGAAAGTTTAAAATTCTTATGTATGTTTCGTTAAAATTAAAAAAAAAAAACAGTAATGACTTGTTATTCCAAATGATTTGTCATTCTTACATTGGATCAATACTGTACCGTATAATTCTTCGTCGCTATTACATGTTCTCCTTATATTTTACACGTCTGGGAGTTGTCTTTATTATTCAGCATTTCTGTAGGTCGGTGAAATGTGCTGTTTTTTGTTCGTGTCTGATGTTAGTCTGTTATCCTTTCGCGATGTCACGTATGTTGTGCAAACTATATTCCCCCACTCCCATGCAACAGTGGGCCTGTTCACAGAATACGTATGTTGCAGAAAGAGGATATCAGAGATTTTTTCTTAGGCCTTGCCCGTCCAACCTTCTTTTAAAATCATGCCTAGGCAGGTAAAAGTTTTGGATGCTGAAGAAAAGGCCAGGTGATGGGAAAGGATTGTTTGAGGGTGCATAAGGGCTTAGTTTTGAATATTATTTGGGTCAGGATAGCCCAGTCGGTATAGCGACTCGCTACGGGCTGGAAGGTCCCGGGACCGAATCCCGGTGGGGGCGAGACTTTCTGCACCTGTCCAGACTGGCCCTGGGGACCACCCAGCCTCCCACACAATGGGTACCGTGGCTTTCCCGGCGGTAAAGCGGCCGGGGCGTGGCGTTGACCACCCAACCCATCTAGCGTCGATGCTAAAGAAAGAGTACAGCCATATGTACTCCCCCTCTGGGCCTTCGTGGCCTGTTATAGGTTGAACTTTACCTTTACCTTTGAATATTACTCAATTTTGTGTTTGGAGGACTGCGTGGTACCGAACTATGGACAGCAAAGGGAGGGCGGTATTTTGGTGGAAATTCTGAAAGTGTTGCTTGTTTTGTACGAGAAGGTTGCAGTGCAAGGGGAAGGTTTCACCACTGCATAGGTCATAATTGTACAGTACATAGATATTCAGTCATAGCATAATAAACAACAAAGTCCACGTCACCGCAAAACCAACCGGTTAGTGCTGTCTGGGGACATAACTGGTGTTTACTGTGAAAGTCATACGAAATGAGTAACTATTGTATATATTGTATATATATATATATATATGGTTATATGTTTGTGTGCTTTTGTCTAATTTTGTAAGTTACGGATATTTATTGTTATGTTTAGGTATTCTTATTATTATGTATGTTCTGTTCTGTATATTCTGTTTCCATCGTGCCAACTGGCACTCTTCGACTACCCTGACTGAGGTTTTACCGTGCTTTTTCCTCAGTTGTAAGGCAAATACCAGGATATAACTCGCAAAGACGGGGCACAGCCCGCACTCTTCCCAATTAGGCGATAATTTTTACGCTGATAGTTCATCGTTTTAGTTTGACAATTCTGGGTTCGAATCCCAGAAAGCCTTCCAACCAAAGTTGTTAATTGTGTTGTTTTATGTATTGTTTGTGTGTAAATCTTTACTGTGCTACTGCCACCGGGTGTCAACCCAATTGCAATTAACAAATATATCAGTATCAATACATCAACATCAATTCCGTTAGGTTAAGAAAAATAATATCTTATTGTCACAGCTGTAGTGTTTAATATAACGTTTCGTCAGTAGATTTTGTGAGTAATTAATTCAGTAGGGCGCTGAAGTAAAAGCAGTGGCCTGTCATAACGTACTATTTTAGAACTTACCAGCATGGAATGGGAAAATTAAGCACCACCTGTTTTAGGATAGACGGACCTGGGACAGTGGATAAAAATAGGCTTTTGCGAACACGCTGCATGAAAACATACCTTAACATAGCTTTGCTACAAAGAATGATAAATTTTTCCCCCATAGATGTTCCTGTAAAAAAAAAAGATATTTCAGTATAAATAATGTTAAATTTGGAATTTTAATATAAATAATGTTGAATTTTTAAGTACAGATGGAAGTGAGGCTTTTCAGTAGGCCTGTACTGTGCAGTCTGAATTATATGAGGCACAATTTTTCGAGGTTTCATCCAAGGCGATACAGTAAACTAAGTTACGTATAAAATAAGTAAATAAATAATTATTTAAGATTTCGATATATATTGACGTAATAGGCCCATAGTCTTGTTTTCCTAGGCTAACTGAATTCATTGACTGCCGAACAATTGTCGGTCTGATACTTTCTGAATCTTCAGTTTCCAAAGATACCGGTATTAAAATAAATTCGGTATTGCCAATACAGTAATTCACAGTGCTTTCTCTAAGTTTCTAATCGAGGTTCCTTATTCATTGAGTGGATGAAACTGCCATATTTACATAACAATGGAACAGTTGGGATGTGGCAAGTCTGATGTTGTGAGAAATAAAATTGATAGACCACCTTGCAGGCACTGTCCTGTCTTCCTGATGCTTTATTGCGTGGGTGTCAAAATTCCCTGTCATTATAACTGGCACAAAAATTCTAAGTGGATAACATCGATCATTGATATGAAACACGAAAACATACAGACTGAAACAGCCTACAGGATAAGTTTTATAAATAATTTGATTTCTACTATTCTTTAATTTTTTAACTTATATTGTAGAAGAATATTTAATTTATTCAATTATTACACCAACCACTGCACATATATAAAATTTATAAAATTTACACATTAAAACATTAAAAACGCTCCGACATGTTTCGGTCCTAAAACCATCACCAGGTAGCTATATATTCCTTGCTAAAGTCACACTAGAAATAGTCACAGATTAATTTTGTTGTACAAGTTGGGTGTTGTGGCAGCATGCCTGTAATATAAATTATACCAAGTAAGTATATTATATATTTATATTACAGGCATGCTGCCACAACACACAACTTGTACAACAAAATTAATCTGTGACTATTTCTAGTGTGACTTTAGCAAGGAATATATAGCTCCCTGATGATGGTCTTAGGAACGAAACATGTCGGAGTGTTTTTAATGTTTTAATGTGTACATTTTATAAATTTTATATATGTGCAGTGGTTGGTGTAATAATTGAGTAGCTCGACAACATGCACGGTGTAACAATAAAAAAAATGTTTAATTTGTTAAGACAAGGAAAACATAAGTCGTATTAACTGATCGGATAATCAAGTTTTTCAAAATTAACAATTTGACTGGAGAGGCCACTTAGAATAACTCGGGCTACATGGTAGAAAAATATAAAAACGGAAAAGTCATAGTGTGGGAGGTTGTCCAAATTTATGTTCAGGATAAGAGCCAGTGTTGAGATTTGAAAACACGATAATTCACCTTCCGATTCCATGAACGGTGAAGAAATCCTTGACTGGCTGAAAGAACAGTAGAACCTGAAGAAAACGTTTACGCCATGGAGTTAATTAGTTAGTAGCTGGCTTCGCAGCGTGAACGAACAGCTGATCGTAACGTTCGGATTTTTTTTATCGGATTTCACGAAATCCATCGTAAGTTTCTTGGTCCTTGCGAGGAATAATTAACCGAACAAAGTTTAACGCAGAACATAAGGCACGACGTCGTGTTTTCCCCGTTTCTTCATGTTCCTTCATACTTATGACCGCTGTCCCTTCGCGAAGCATCGAGCGTGCAATCGAGCGCCACGTCAGACGGATAGCACTCAGCGTTAATAGCCCTGGCGCCAGTGGATATGACGTATTGGTCAGTGCTTGCAATATTCTTCTTCGCCACTGCCACCACCGGAACTGTAAGCTCACACTTAGGGGATCACAGAACCGCGATGTTACACCACTTGACTTTGTGGACAGTGAATGAAACGAGAACATAGTGTAATATTAGTACCCATAAAGTGGCTATTTTAAGCACCGTTCAAGAGGTAGGAAGAAGGTTTTTGTAATGGAATGTGTTTACGGAATTTCGATTGAAACAAGTGGCTTGCCCTTTGAGCGCATTGACCTTAGGAAATACAAATATACCAAAAATTCTGCTAAACTCGCAGCCCCTGTTGTCAGCTTAATCCCTGATTAATTACTACTCATAACTTGTGTAGAAGGAAACCGCGGTAGCACAGTGGTTAAGGTGCTGCGCTACAAATCGGAAGGTGGCTGGTTCGATTCCAGACGGTGTCATTGGAATTTTTCATTGATAATCCTTCCGATCGCACTATGGCCCTGGGATCGACTGAGCCTCTAATAGAAATGAGTACCAGGAGTATTTCCTGGGCGTAAAAGTGGCCGGTGCGTAAGGCTGACAATCTTACCACCATCCTGGGCCATTGTCACCTAATCTGGGACCCTTAACTTCCTGGGACCCTCTGGGTACCTCGGACCTGTAACGGGACTATTTACCTTTTTTAACATGTGTAGACATATGTGAGGAGAAGCATATTTACGAATTATTCTTATAATAAAACCAAAGAGATGCACTAATTTCTGAAATTTATTTTTGGAATGGAATTCTACATGTTTCGGACAGTTTCGCTGTCCATCATCAGGAACCTAGCACTGTACACACTAAAATAGGTATGTGCTATACAGGTTTTAGTGACAACTTGCTAGCAAGCAGTCACCAAAACCTGTATAACATATACCTATTGTTGTGTATACAGGGCTAGATTCCTGATGATGGACAGAGAAACTGTCCGAAACATGTAGAATTCCATTCCAAAAATAAATTTGAGAAATTAGTATATCTCGTTGGTTTTATTATAAGAACATATCACGATGCACGTTTCTCTGAATGTCAAATATTTCTGAAAGTTTTCGGAAGTTGAAATATGAAGAATAAAATAAAGCGAAATAACAAAGTTGTCTGAAACTTCAGAATCTCCAAAGATATTTGAATAGATTATAGATGTCTCTTGTTTTCTGAAGAAAATCCCGAATTCCAATGACTGAATGTTTATGGGGATGCTGGATCGATTGAGACTTTGTTTTTCTCTGGGCTTGTTTGCTGAATATGGTGGCGTCTTCCTTGTAGACCCTAACATTTGCAGTAAACATGAAAATGTAGTTGAAGTATTCAAAGATCCATCAGACTGCGAAGAGGGTTGAAGAACTCTGTTCAGCTAAAAAAAGGCAGGAAATTTTCCTTAAGAATTTCCATCAATAAAATGACGTCTGTTTGGATTTATAATCACTGTATTTACGCTATTTCGTGTATTTTTATGACAATCTGAATAGCTCGTGACGTATCTTTTTGATGATGATTATACAGTAAAAAAATATTCTCAGTAGATAAGTTTTTTTCGTAATTACGTACAACTCTGCACATCTTTACATCTGCCTCCATCTGCAAAACTGATATATATATACACACACACACACTTTCCTAAGATACGTTTTATATATATATATATATATATATATCTGCCAGGCATGCAGCTGTGATCAGCATTTAACCAAACTTCGTAGCGGACGTTTATCAGTGCCTCTAATTTGGAACTTGTGTGCCATTTCGCCCTGAACGTGACACGAAAGAATGCGATGATATTCAGAAATCAGCTGCAACTCACGCATTGCAAAGTCAGGGACAAATTTTGTGCCTTTGTGGAGTTATGGTTAAATGTCAACGTGTTGCATGCCAGGGAGACCGCTTAGGAGTTTTAAAATGTAAAAGGCGAATTTCGAATGACAATTAAATGCTGATATTCCATAATCTTTTGTGTTTCTTACGCTGAAACCAATTCATCAAGAGAGCGATCTGAAAATTGCCACATTCAATTGCCGAATCGTGTATAACTCATTTCTGCTGTCCTCCAAAAGTTCCAATTTCATCTGTTCTTTCTAAATACAAAAAAATATATAAAGGCATGTTGAAATTATTAAATTTCATTTAGTGCTACACAAGCGGAAACGTTTGAGAATCCCAGCCTGAAGTGGTAAGAATAGTGCACCTTTTTCATGAATTCTGTAATGGATTTAATTTTGTGACTTTTTTTTTACCCAGAATGATTGACCTAGGTTCAATGCTGTCTCTAAAAAATTTTTCTTTGTACATGAAAAAAATTAAATGTAGCGTATAGACCTGGACGAATTACTGTTGGATTTTCATGAATTACTGTTGGATTTACATGAATTAATCATAAAAAGATGGCAAGATGAAAGCACGTGTAGTGTCGGAAGATATGAAAAATTTATTTCCAATTATTATATTCTGCGTAACACAGAGGACCTTCTGTAACTGTGTGAACTGCGTGTGGTGGGGTTTTGATGGCATAGCTGTATTATTTTATGTAAGACGGGCTTCACTTTTAGTGAAGAAAACTCGCATCTGCGACTAGAGTTTTTATGCATTAAAGAACCCAGTAGTCTAAGAAAGTAGAAAAATTATTCGATGTATGTTTTCATTTATTTATAGACACAGAAACACTTTTATCATAAACCTCGATGCTTAAAAACATTTTTTTAGAACATTTCAGAAGAACTGAGCGTATCGTGATGATGCAAATTTAAGGATCATATATTCTTATGTAATTGAATATTGGGTAGCAGCTTATGTGACACTTTTAGTAACCAGTGACTCAGACTCGATCATAAAGTTGTGCGACCAAAATGGGAGAGAGATTATTGCTGAGCTGCTTCAACCAAACCCCTCACATAAATCAAGCTCTTGATAATTCTTCTGTCACTGACACAAACTCCTTTCCTCACAAGAAACCCGAATTGCTGCTACAATGAAGTCGCTTGCAGAGATGGAACATGGACGAAAAAAATTCCGGAGAGGAAATCTGTGCTCCTCGCTCATGAAAATATTCTACCTTCTCCTCAATAGTAAATGTTTTAAATGGTGAGGTTGGCGGACAGCTGGGCCCAATTTCAGTTGCCTTTGTCCTAACTGTTGATAGACTGAGGCCGCAGTTCAGGATTATGACTCCAAGAGAGGAAATGGATGTGGAAACGGCACTGGCTCAGAGAAATTTTCGGGGAGATTATCTAACGCTAGGATAGCAGGAATATTTCAAACTAAATGGCGCGCACGAACCCAGTAGCGCTGTACAATTCTGTGGTATGGTCGCGGAATTGTAATAATATTTTCGCTGGCTCAGCGCATTTTGACTGTAGCTGACCAGCCTGCAGATATTGTCCGTTTCAAATCACTGTCGTGATGGCTGTATAAACAGCTACCTTTGGTATGAAATAACAGTGTTCATGACGTATCCAACCGTACGTCCGCTACACACAGCCGTACTTTTTTGTTATTTTTTTCCAGCTTTATCATATTTTACGTCCTGCGTGACTGGGAACAAAATCAGACGATTTCGTGTGTCTGGAATTTGGAGTTTGAGAGCGTTACAAAGGCCATGAGAAACAGTTCCACTAAACTAAACTCTCATGCTATTCAATAAGATTGCATTGTACTTTGGTCAGGAAACATGCATCTTATTATATTTGGGATGAGCTTACAGTGGCCTATCTAGTTAAGAGATGACGTAAGGAACTTGAAAGTCCACCACCGTGTTAAAAATAATGTAGTATTTTGCCCTATAAACAATTAGACACCGTCAAACCGCATTTTTATTATCTGTTTTAATAATATTCTGTCATCCATGCCTTCAAAGTGATCTTTTT
>Ga0131853_10010556_pt1 | contig 16888 bp, 16 predicted proteins | sample TergutLab28metaG_FD_92764 | JGI IMG/M metagenome (GOLD analysis project Ga0131853, IMG submission 92764) | Labiotermes labralis P1 segment gut microbial communities from Petit-Saut dam, French Guiana - Lab288 P1 (version 2) (version 2) | ecosystem: Host-associated > Arthropoda: Insects >...
AAACCGGTAAACAGTGCGTACTAAACCTTTGCGGAAACCGGCAAAGGCACAGATGGCTAGAGCGGCAAGGATTATTAAGTCTAATATGTTCAAATTATCACGCCTCTAAAAATCTAAATCGCTATGCGAAGCTAATCTCATTAAAGCAAATGCCAATTCGCCAACAATCCAATCAGCCAATAACATGTTTTTGCCTTGCTTTAAAGAAATTATGCGAACATACTACCATATGATGCATAAATGTCCAGCCATTATTTCATTAGGTATTCCATCACCTTGCCGATATATTCGTCTAATCCAGGGCTTGAATTAATTACTAAATATTCATAATCAGCTGGTCGCTTTAAATTATTGATCGAATTTTGATATTCAATTTCACTGATTGGAGCATTATATCTTTGACTCGTTAATGTCTTGCGATGGATTCGGCGACGGTTTACTTCAGACAAATCCCCTACATGGCATTCGATGAACTTATAAGCTGCGTTGTATATCTTTGATAAATGAATGCCTCGCTCCAATATGATTTCATAACTGCAAGGGCTATCTATAACAACACTGTTCCCAATGCTCAAATTGTTGCATGCAAGAGCGAAAACAGCATCATATGTAACCTTCCCAGCAAGCCTGAAATCAATATCGTCTTCAAAAGATTGAATTACTGAGGATTTTATTATGTCTGTATTTAATAAAACTGCGTTTGTTAAGCTACATATTTTTTTTGCCAAGGTAGACTTGCCCACTCCGGGAATTCCGGACATTTGACATAGGAACATTTTTCACCGCCTATGAACTATTTTACAGTCTCTTTGAATCTGCATTTTCAATGCCTCGATGCTTTCAAATCGCTGTTCCGGTCTAATGAACTGCAAAAATTCAGTTCGGATATCATTGCCGTACAGATCACCGCCGGGATAATCCAGCAAGAATGTCTCTACTGAACGAGGTGCGTCGGTTCCTTCCACTGTTGGTCGTACGCCGATATTTGTTATACCTTTATAGGTCGCTCCATCGAAGCAAGTCTGAGTTGCGTATACTCCATCCGCCGGGAGAAATTTATCGCTGGCTGGATAAATATTTATCGTAGGAAAACCAATGGTACGCCCAAGCTTACGCCCTGGGGTTACTTTACCCATGATAAAAAAAGGATAACCCAGAAGGTTTGCAGCTTGTGTTAAATTATTTTCCGCTAAGAAACTTCTGATTGTAGATGTGCTGGTTTTGTTTGAGCCGCCTACATGCGTAACTTCGAAAACTTGCGCATTGGTACGGCGCAAGGTATCCACGGTACCCGAACGCTCATGCCCAAATCGATAATCGCTGCCTACGACAATAACCCGTGCTTGTAAATCATTGCAAAGCTTGTGGCAAAAATCTTCTGGAGAAAGCGCGGCGAAATTTGCATCAAAAGGATACTCAAGTAAATAATCCACCCCAATCCCTGCCACTAGATATTCCCGCTCTTCGCGGGTAAAGAGCGGTTTGTAGGATGGGTCAACCAAAACTTGATATGGATGCGGTTCGAAAACGATCAATGCTGTTGCAAGGTTTTGCTCATCAGCAAGCCGCTTCATTTCATTAATAAGAGCCTGATGCCCCAGATGTATGCTTTCAAATTTTCCCATAGCAAGTACGCAGGGTACGGGCATTTTTATGTTTTTGCCTTGCAGTATCTTCACATCATAACCTCCAAGCGTAGCATACCATTGCTTTCCGAAAACAGTCCAATCAGCCCGCCCGAACCATGAAGCCAAACTTTTGTTGTAGGAGCTTTATCCAGTAGCTCTAGCGGAAGTGGATTGCCGTTTCTTGCCATGGTAAGACCTTCTGGCTGTACATATACACGTGGGTATGGTAGCACTTTTTCCGCATCCAATATCATATCAGAAAGACTACCATTCGCCGCAGCCTCTTTGACTTCATTAATCTTATACGCAGTATCTAATGAAAATCCCCCACTGCGAGTACGCAAAAGCGAACCCATTGCCGCCCCGCAGCCCAAAGCCTCCCCAATATCCATACATAAACTACGAATATAAGTCCCTTTGGAGCAGGTCACATCAACTGTGAATTTATTCTCCGCCAGCTTAAAATCCAAAATCTTAATTGATTCAATATAAACCTCACGGGGTTTGCGCTCTACAGTTTCGCCTTTTCTTGCAAGCTCATAGAGCTTCTTTCCTCCGATTTTGATTGCGGAATACATAGGTGGAAGCTGCATTTGCTTCCCGCAGAATTTTTTTACGGTTTCTAGGATTACACTCTCACTTTGGTTTACAGGTGCTTGGCTTAATACTTGCCCGGTCATATCCCCGGTATCCGTTATAACCCCTAGCATAACCTCAGCAATATATGATTTATCCTGACCCATAACATAATCCGCAAGCTTGGTCGCACGCCCAAGGCAAATCGGTAGCACCCCTTCCGCCTGAGGATCTAATGTCCCGGTATGCCCAACTTTTCCACGAGTAAGCCTTCGAATAATCGCAACTACATCATGGGATGTATACCCAGCCTCCTTATAGACATTAAAAAAGCCCGTCATGGGCATCAGCTCCTTTTGTAGTTCTTTTACCTTGCATTCACACGTACATTATAAATGGCAATATATGAAATGCAAAGGGAGGATAATATGAACCAAACTTCACAATGCCCTGTAACGGGTAGCATGAGTTCATCCGGTTTTACTTTAGGGCGACCCTCAAACAGGGATTGGTGGCCTAACCTGTTGGATATTAGGGTTCTGCATCAGAATTCAAACCTAGGCAATCCTATGGGAGCGGATTTCAATTACATTGAGGAATTCATGACCCTCGACCTGCAAGCATTAAAAGATGACCTCACTGCCCTAATGACAGATTCCCAGGATTGGTGGCCAGCGGATTATGGGCACTATGGTCCCTTCTTTATCAGAATGGCATGGCATAGTGCCGGTACATATCGCGTTAATGATGGGCGTGGGGGAGCCAGAGATGGCACTCAGAGATTCCCACCTCTTAGCAGTTGGCCCGACAATGTAAATCTCGATAAAGCAAGAAGACTGTTATGGCCAATCAAAAAAAAATACGGTAGAAAAATATCCTGGGCAGACCTGATGATACTTGCCGGGAACTGTGCAATTGAGTCCATGGGGCTACAGCTTATCGGTTTCGCTGGTGGTCGTGAGGATGTATGGGAGCCCCAAGATGACATTAGTTGGGGCAAGGAAAGTACATGGCTGGGTGATGATAAAAGATATACCGGTGAAAGACAGCTTGACAATCCTCTGGCTGCGGTGCAGATGGGGCTAATATATGTAAATCCCGAGGGCCCGGAGGGTCAACCTATACCTGCTTTATCGGCAAACGACGTTCGTACGACCTTTGCCAGGATGGCAATGAACGATGAGGAAACGGTAGCCCTAGTCGCGGGAGGGCATACCTTTGGGAAAACCCATGGCGCGGCTCCGCCGACGTATCTGGGCCCTGAGCCGGAGGGCGCACCAATTCAGGAGCAGGGCTTAGGGTGGAAAAATACCTTTGGCACAGGCAATGCCGGAGATACAATCGGAAGCGGGCTAGAAGGAGCATGGAAGCCCAACCCCACAACCTGGGATATGGGCTACTTAAAGGTACTTTTGAAATATGAATGGGAACTGACAAAAAGCCCGGCAGGGGCATATATCTGGTTGGCAAAGAGCTGCGAAGAAGAGGATATGGTAGTCGATGCCCATGACCCAACAAAAAAACACCGCCCGATGATGTCCACAGCGGATCTCTCGCTTAAATTTGATCCAATTTACGAAAAGATAGCACAAGACTACTTAGCTAATCCCGATAAATTTGCAGATGCATTTAAAAAGGCTTGGTTCAAGCTAACGCATAGGGATATGGGGCCGACATCTCTTTACTTTGGTGAGGATATTCCAGATGAGGAATTTCTGTGGCAGGATCCTTTGCCAAAATGCGAAGAGTATGTTATCGACGAACAGGATGTCGAGGAGCTTAAAGAATCTATCGCCAACTCAGGCCTGTCCGTAGCCCAACTCATTAGAACCGCATGGGCAAGTGCCGCGTCCTTTAGAGGCTCAGATAAGAGAGGTGGTGCAAACGGCGGTCGTATCAGGTTGGAACCTCAGATTTCCTGGGAAGTAAACCAGCCGGAGCAGTTGAAGGTAGTGCTTGAGAGATTCGAACAAATTAAAAATGAATTTGAAGCAGATAGCCGATATGTATCCATTGCTGATTTGATTATCTTAGGGGGCGCAGCAGGGGTTGAACTTGCAGCTCGAAATGCAGGCTATCCAATTCATGTCCCCTTTGTACCGGGAAGAGTTGATGCCTCACAGGAGCAAACGGATATTCAGAGCTTTGATGTGCTTGAGCCAAACTACGACGGTTTTAGAAATTATCTCAGACCACTATGCTCCATGCAACCGGAAGAGATACTGATTGATAAGGCTCAACTACTATGCTTGACAGCCCCAGAGATGACCGTGCTCCTTGGTGGGCTTAGGGTATTATTCAATAACTTCGGTCACTCTTTGCATGGTGTGTTAACCCATGCCCCCGAGACTCTCACCAATGATTTTTTTGTAAACTTACTGGATATGGAAACAAAGTGGCTACCAACAGAGGATACGAATATATTTAATGGCATCGACAGAAATACAGGTGCGCATAAGTGGACTGCAACCAGAGTCGACCTGATCTTTGGCTCAAATGCTCAACTGCGAGCAATAGCAGAGGTATATGCCAGTGACGACGCAAGGGATAAGTTCCTACAGGATTTTGTTTATGCATGGAACAAGGTCATGAATGCAGACAGGTTCGATCTGCGTAGATAATGAGTAGGCTTGCCTATGTAATTTTCGGTTTACTCTTTCTAGGATTAGGAGTAGTTGGTGTGATGCTTCCACTCATACCAACTACTCCTTTTGTGCTGCTTTCATCGATTTGTTTCGGCAAAAGCTCGGGTAGGTTGCATAATTGGTTTATTTCTACTCGGCTCTATAAAAATAACATTGAAGGGATAGTCTATAAAAAAAACCTGACTATCAAAGCCAAGGTTGTTTTACTTTCCACGATTACAGTTTTTATGGGGTTAAGCATGATTTTAATGTGGATAACCTCTGCACCACTTATGCCACAGATTATATTGGGCATTGTTTGGGTTATGCATGTTGCATACTTTGGATTTTTCAGATAATTATTTCTGGTAAAAGAGCCACCACTGCGGGTCAAAGCCCTCGATTTGCACCTCTTTGCCAACACCAAGCTCATGAAGCCAGGGGCGCATCACTACCAAAATATCCTCCCATAACCGAGGATTATAACCCAAATCTAAATCGTATTGGAACATATAATGCGACATAATCAAATATCCACCGGGCTTAATAACTGCAAGGCAATTTGTAATAAGCGAAAGGAATTGCTTCTTTGCGATACTCTCCAGATTCTTATTTTCAAACTCTGTGCAGAATATCTTGATCATCTCCGGCAAAAACTCAAACCAATCCGAGTTAGTAGTATCATGCCCTTTTGCCTCGCAAACAATCGCTTGAAGCACATCATTAACACTATGCTCAAAACCAACAGCATCCACAGACTCGGCTGGCAAATAGTTGAGGATATTATTTGCATCATCCTCAATGATTTGAATAGAAAGTGGCGAGTGAGCAGTGTTTTCTCGTAAGCCTGCCGTCAGTATTTTATTCATATTGGCAGTGATATATTTTGCGCCTGCATCATGTATCTCTAATGCATTAAAGAAGTTAACCGATGAACCAGATCCAACCTCAAGTACCGTTGCCCCTTTTTGCGGAAGACAGTGTTTGAATGCCTTTACCCACTTGACTCGATGGTATATCAGATATGCAAGATAATCATCATGAAATACAGGCTGAGTGCAAAGACTGTGGAGCATCTTCTCTCGCACTACATCAGATAAGCCCGACCACTCGCTATACTCATGAGGAAATAAAATCGCACTCAAGTCAACCTGCGACAGCTCACGTGATAATTTTTCGTAATTATCCAAATGTTTCATGGTTCATCCTCCTTGCTAATTCTTCTGCTATTGTATGAAAATTCACTTTGCCAGAAACCCTTACCACCGGACATGACAGGGTTTTCGACCATGCCTCCTGTGAAGCAAGTGAGCGGGTTTCCATACCGCCGGTGTCGTATGTAGCACCATACGCTAGAAAATCCATATGGCTGGAATGCAAATCTCCACCGGGAAGGATACGATTGCCATAACGGTTCAGCTCCCGTTTTTTAAGTTGCTCAAGCCTTATCTCTGTAGGAGTTTGCAAAAATACAGCTATAGAAAGCATAGGGTCGATAATACCGCCCCATTCCCTTATGCAACCAGACAAAACAAAATCGCCCTTAATCGAAGCTTGTAACAACGCAATGCGCTCGCAATTGGAACGCATCGTTATAAAAGGCGGGTCTGTTTTCTCCCATACATAGTCATCTATATCATGATGCTCAAAATCCAGCAATCGCGCAAGCTCACGTCCCAAAGTCGTAGTCCCTGAGCCTGAAGCCCCAAATACTAAGATTCCGCGCATAAAGCCCTTTTAATATCCGCTACAATGACATCAGAAATCGCATCAACGGTTTTCTTCCCAAGCTCTACAGACGACGTTTCCCGCAAGTCCTCACCAAAATCCCAATGTGCAGACTCCTGATAAAAATCCAGCGGAGCGTTTTCATATGTCTTCATATCGTCCATAACCTGGTCATATGTTTCCCAGCGGATTTTATCCGGATACAAATACCAAAACATAGATGTTTCCCATTTACCAGCATGGTCATTAGGGGATTTGCCATCGACCAGCACACCTTCATATTCAGGTCGTGCAATTACATGAACATCTGGGTTGGCAGCCGCCCACTCCGATGACACTTTTTTAATAAAATCCACCTGAACATTGCCATAATGCCCTGTAATAAGTGCGATAACTTTGGCTCCCGCCTTTTTAAGCTGCGTAAAAATCTCATAAAAAAGCGGATACATAGCCTCTTCGGAAAAGGTAAGAGTCCCAAGATAAGTAGAAAACCCAGGCAGTCCCCAGTAATTAGGAGGTAGCACTATCCCGCCACCAAGCTTACGCGCAACCTCCAGGCATATACCATAAATCTTTAACGCATCCTGTCCTAGGGGCAGGTGATTGCCATGCCATTCCAAAAGCCCGGTCGGCACTATAAATACCGGGTATTCCTCGACCATTTCTCTAAAATCATTGGGGAACATGTACTCGAATCTACATTCTTTCATTGTATGCCTCCTTTGCGTTTATCTGAACCGCTCTTTTAAACCGACTTGGCTTAGAATATCATTAGCTGTGTGTCTTGACTTCATATTTTTATTAATCGAAACGGTCTTGCTTCCATTTGGGCTTTGCCATATATCATGGCTACCTCTGCTCCCGTGCCGAAGGGATTCCCACCCGTGTTGGCTTAGAATATCTTTGATGGGCTTACTATAATCCCTCACTATGACACCATCGCCGTTTCAACTTCGATACGTACCGCTTCAAATATCATATGCACCGGTCCTTCGTAGTTGCAATTGAGTACCAACATCTCAGGTGCAGTAGCTCTCACGTCTTCTACTAGAGCACGAAGGACTCAGACTCTAGGCATAAACCGGGTATGTCGTTTGTGCGAGTAAACCAAACTTGAGCTTCGTCATCCCATATTAGCTTTACTATGCATTTCATAAATTTTGTCCTCTCTATTTAAGCTTTTGCCTATTGCATAGGTTTATGAATATTCGAAAATAATTGCTTTGCGAAAGATGAATATTGCTTTATAAAACTAGATTTGGCTCTAGTATATCCATCTCTATCATTTGCAAAATCTTTTGATAAGCGTAATTTTAGATTACCATACTTGTTTGCAATATCAGGATGTGTAATAAGCAAATCTCTAAAATATAGCTCATCCCAATTTCCATGATATACAACATGAAGGTGATAGCTCTTTTCCGCTAATCCGGCAGAGGTATACCCTTTGCAAAAGGAGAACCGTACAGGGTCACTCTTTTGTTGCATCAGTGTCCAATCGGCTGTTTCTAAGGTGCCAATCAATTCAGTGACATTGCAGCAACCGTCAATCTCCATTAAGATGTCGACTGTAGGTTTTGAAAGCAAGCCCTCAACTGCACTACTGCCTATGTGGTTAATCCGTATAATACCTTCATTTTTTATTATGCTTAAAATACTAGCTTGTTCTATTTCATACCAGCTTTTATATTGAGGATTATATTCACTTACTATTATTGGGAATAACGTCCATAGTTCTTCTAATGACATGCTCGAAAGAGGTTTTTCCATTTTTCTATATCCTCTCACTCAAAGCGCAAAACTTTTTGTCCGCAGTTTGGTTTTGATTTATTCTACTGTGTATGGCATGTGTGCAAAACCTCTGCAAAAATCTCAAGCACCTGCTCAAGCACGCCTTCCATTGTACCGACTAACGTACACCCAGCCGCCATTCTGTGACCGCCTCCGCCTAGCTCTGCTGCTATTTTGCCAATGTCTAAGTTTTTCGAGCGCATACTTACTTTTATTTTTCTCTCGCCCTCTTTTGGAGGGGCGGGGTCTTGTGGCGTTTCTTCTGTTTTTTTTGACTGATGACGTTCATACAGGAATAGGGAGGCTTCCGCGTCTTTGGTGCTCATTAGATATTCTACTACATTGTCCATTTCGGCTGAGTCGGCTCCGGCTTGGGTTAGCATTTCTCTTGTTAGGCAGGTGTATACCAGTTTGCCATCAAAGGCTTGCTTGCTTGCGCCTAGAGCTAGGGCTAGGGCTTTGGATGCTTCAAAGCTGTGCTTGTGCATTACCTCGTTGTAAATTTCTGTGAAGGGGATGCCGGTCTCTATTAGGCGAGCGGCTGCTTCTAGGGTGGAGCGGCTGGTGTTTGAATATTTAAAGCCGCCTGTGTCGGTTACTATTCCGGTATATATGGCTGTGGCTATTTCCTTGTCGATTTCTGTCAGGGATTCTATTATGGCTAGAACCATTTCAGATGTAGAGGAAGCTGATGGGTCTAGCAGATTGTGATCGGCAAAGCCTGGGTTGGTAGCGTGATGGTCTATGCATACTGTGATTTTTGCCTTACGAAAAAAAGGCTGAGTAAATCCCAGCCTTTCTGTGTCGGCGCAGTCTAATGCTATGAAAACATCGTTTTCCAGGGGTTCTTTGAAATTGTATAGAAATTCCCGTCCTGGGACGATGTTGTATTTGGTGGGATATTGCTCAAGCATTACCGTTACTTTTTTGCCAAGTTTGTTTAAAGCCATGGCGAGACCGTAAGCAGAGCCTATTGCATCTCCATCTGGACCGATATGGCTTGCGATTATGAAATTGCTTTCCTCACGTAGAAGCTTAATTATTTGTTCCACGGTTTACCTCGTCGATTAGCTTGCGCATTCTCATCCCATATTCTATTGAATCATCAAATACGAAGGTGATTTCGGGGGTGACACGCAGGTTTATAACCTCCGCAATGCGGCGGCGGATAAACCCTTTGCCGCTATTTAGGGCTTCCATGGATTCTTGCTGCTGAGCTTCGTCTCCCAGTACGCTTACATAGATTTTGCAGAATTTCATATCGCTGGTGGTATCTGCCCGCATTACGCTTACTACCGAGCCTAGGCGCGGGTCAGACATTTCTGAGCGGATGGTCTGTGCTGTGACTCGCGCTATTTCATCGTTTATGCGTGTTAGCCTTGTGCTGCTCTTCTTCACCTTGGGATTTCCTCCATTACATAGGCTTCGATTCGGTCGCCTTCTCTTATATCGCTGTAGTTTTTAAATAGCATTCCGCATTCGTATCCAGCCGCGACCTCCCTTGTGTCGTCTTTGAAACGCTTGAGAGCATCAAGAGTGCCATCGTAGATTACCCTGCCGTCTCTTACTAGGCGAATTTGGGCTGAGCGGGTTATGCGTCCGTCATTTACATAGCAGCCTGCGATGTTTCCAACGCTGGAGGCTTTGAAAATCTGACGAATTTCTGCGTGCCCCAAGATTTTCTCTTGGAACTCTGGATCTAGCATACCCTTCATTGCAGCTTCGATGTCATCTATTGCGGCGTAGATTACGCTGTAGGTGCGGATGTCTACCTGCTCGGCTTCTGCGGTGGATTTCGCGCTTACATCCGGGCGCACATTGAAGCCTATTATTATTGCATTGGAGGCTGAGGCAAGCATTACGTCGGATTCGTTGATTGCCCCTACGCCGGTATGAATAATGCGTACCCGTACTTCCTCGTTGGTAAGCTTATCTAAGCTGCCGCGTAAAGCTTCAACTGAGCCTTGTACGTCTGCCTTGACCACGATATTGAGGTCTTTGACCTGACCTGCTTGTATTTGGCTGAATAAGTCGTCCAGTGAAACCTTGGCTTGGGTAGATTTGATCATGTTGACTCTGCCTTTTGCCACTACGGTTTCGGATAATTGACGTGCTTGTTTATCGCTTTGGGCGGTGTAGATTACATCGCCAGTTATGGGCACATCGGTTAAGCCTATAATTTCCACAGGGGTGGATGGGCCTGCCTCTTTGAGGCTGCGACCTCTGCTGTCTGTCATTGCGCGGACTTTGCCGTACACGGCTCCGGCTACTACAGGGTCGCCGATTCTTAGGGTTCCGCTTTGTACCAGTACTGTCGCTACAGGACCGCGTCCTTTGTCCAGCTTGGCTTCTATTATACTTCCGCGTGCGGCTCTGTCAGGGTTGGCTTTGAGTTCCTTCATTTCCGCTACCAGCAGGATCATCTCAAGGAGTTGCTCGATGCCGGTGCGTTGCAGTGCTGATACGGGAACGGTTATGGTCTCGCCGCCCCAGTCTTCGGATTGTAGCCCGTGCTCGGTTAGCTCTTGTTTTACGCGGTCAGGGTTTGCACCTGGCTTATCCATTTTATTGATAGCGACGATGATTTCTATTCCTGCTGCTTTTGCGTGGTTTATTGCCTCAATTGTCTGCGGCATTACACCGTCGTCTGCTGCTACTACAAGGATTGCAATATCTGTAACCTGCGCACCACGCATACGCATTGCGGTAAAGGCTTCGTGACCTGGGGTATCCAGGAATGTAATTGCCTTATCGTTAATAGAAGTACTGTAAGCTCCGATATGCTGGGTTATTCCTCCGGCCTCGGATGCTTGGACATTGGCTGAGCGGATTACGTCAAGTAGTGAAGTTTTGCCGTGGTCAACATGCCCCATAACTACGACTACCGGCGGACGTGAAACCAAGCTGCCTTCTTCGTCAGGTGATGCTGAGAACGCTGCGTCGAAGGCATCTACCTCTACATATTCTTCCACCAAAACATTAAATGATTCAGCAACATAGAAAGCCGTTTCGAAATCTATTGTTTGGTTGGCCGTAACCATTAAGCCACGCTTCATCAAGATTTTGATAATGTCGGAGTTGGAGCGATGCAGCTTTTCGGCAAGATCGCGGACTGTGATTTCTGCGGCTACCGTGATTTCCGTTACGTCGGGGATTTTTGGCATTACTTTTTTTACATGCACCGGTTTAGGCCCGCGTCCTTGACGGGTGTTGCGACCTTGACCGAAGCTATCTTTACGTTCGTTTTTATCTTTTTGGGTGGAGCGGGCTTGGGAAGAGCGGCTCCATTGGGATTTTCTATCATCCTTGGTTGGTTCGCCTTTTTTGGTATCAGGTCTGCCGGTTGCAGGGCCGCTTCTGGGTGCGCCTGGTCTTGGCGGGCCACCGGGGCTTCTGCTACCTGGGCCTGGGGATCGTCCGCCTTGGGGCATCGGGCCTCTTCCTTGGCCGCCTGGACGTGGTGGTCTATCGCCGTACGGTCTTTGCCCGTCTGGTCGAGGAGGTCTGTCACCATATGGTCTTTGCCCGTCTGGTCGAGGAGGTCTGTCACCATATGGTCTTTGCCCGTCTGGTCGAGGAGGTTTGTCACCATATGGTCTTTGCCCGTCTGGTCGAGGAGGTCTGTCTCCGTACGGTCTTTGCCCGTCCGGACGAGGAGGTCTGTCACCATATGGTCTTTGCCCATCCTGGCGTGGAGGACGCGAGCCGTCCGAGCGCGGAGGTCTGTCGCCATATGGTCTTTGCCCATCTTGACGCGGAGGTCGGCTATCTGAGCGTGGCGGTCTATCGCCTGCCTGCCTTGGTCTGCTTTCTTGTCTTGCTTCCACGCGTTGTTCGCTTGGTTTGGGTTCTTCCGGCTTTGTTCCTGCCGGAGGTTCCGCTTGTGCCGGGGTTTCTATATGCTTATCCATTGGATTTTCTGTTGCAGCTACCGGGGTGAGAACCTCGGTTGCGGCTGGTGCGCCTTCAGGGATTACGCTCTCAGGCTTAACATCTTCGCCTATCGGGCGGGGTTTGCGCTGTAAGGGTCGCCCGTCCGCACCAAGCGGTGGGAGCGGTCTGCCATCCTCGCCAATTGGGCGCGGTTTGCGCGGTAAAGGCTTCCCATCGGGGCCTAACCGAGGGAGCGGTCTGCCGTCCTCGCCAATTGGGCGTGGTTTGCGCGGTAAAGGCTTCCCATCGGGACCTAACCGAGGGAGCGGTCTGCCGTCCTCGCCAATTGGGCGTGGTTTGCGTGGCAAAGGCTTTCCGTCAGGGCCTAACCGAGGAAGCGGTCTACCGTCCTCACCCACAGGGCGTGGCTTGCGCTGTAAGGGTCTTCCATCCTCGCCTATAGGGCGAGGTGCGCGCTCTGTCGTTGGGCTTTCCCTTTCAGTGGGAGGTTGAGGCTTGACCTCTTCTTCCGGCGGACGTGGCTTGCGCTTTATCAGCGTGCCTTCCGGTACCGCAGGAGCTGCAGGCTTTGCATCCTCTCCGGAGGGCTCTGCCCCGCCTCTTTTTGATAAATCCCTTGTCAATCGCTCAACATCAGCATCGCTTATGGTACTGAAATTAGTAGCACTGGAACCATAGCCATTAAGCTTGGCGATGATATCCTTGCTGCCGACATTGAGTTTTTTGGCTAATTCGTGTACACGAATTTTTGGCATCAAGCCACCTCCGGTTAATCACAAACGTCTATTTGCGTTGCTAGTTCGTCATATATTTCTGGGGGAACGGAGCATTTGAAAGAACGCTCCAGCCCCTTTGATTTTTTTGCTCTCTGAAAACAGGCTGGGTCTGCGCATAGATATGCAGCACGACCATGCTGTTTTCCGGCGGGGTCGATGCTTATAACCCCATCCTTGTTCCTGTTAACTCTTGTCAAGGATCGTTTGCCCTTCATTTCACCACAGCCTACACAGCGTCTAAGTGGTTGTTTCCGTGGTGTTATCTGCTGCGGGGGCTTCGTCGTATTCGTCGTAGTACTCATCGTCATAATATTCGTCCTCATCGTAGTACTCGCCTTCTTCGTCGTAGTATTCATCGTCATATTCGTCGTAGTATTCGCCGCCTTCGCTTTCTTCGTAATATTCCTCATAGGCTTCTTCCATTGCTTTTTCAACAACTGGGAACTCAAGGAAGTCGGTTCCCTCGACTTGGGATTCGCTTTTTATATCAATGCTCCAGCCGGTAAGGCGTGCCGCTAGGCGTGCGTTTTGCCCTTCTTTACCGATTGCTAGAGATAGTTGGGTATCCGGGACTATTATTTTTGCGGCGTTTTCATATGGGCTTAACGCCACTTGGATGACCTTACTTGGAGAAAGGGCTGCGGCTATAAATTTTGCCGGGTCTTCGTTCCACTGGACGATATCCAGTCTTTCGCCACGCAGTTCCCCGCTAATCAGGTTGACCCTGTGCCCGCTTTGACCTACGCAGGCTCCTATAGGGTCTACATTGGGTTGGGCTGTGTAAACGGCGACCTTACTGCGGCTGCCCGGCTCGCGGGCTATTGCTTTGATTTCAACTGTTCCGTCATAAATTTCGGGCACTTCCTGCTCAAACAGATGCCTGAGAAGCTCAGGGTGAGCTCGGGATATATTAACCAACGGGCCCTTGCTGGTTTGCTTTACCTCGGATATATAAACCTTGAGACGGTCAGAGAAATTATATCTTTCTCGTGGGATTTGCTCGCTCACGAGTAGAGTTGCCTCCAGCCTGCCTAGGGAAACTATTACATTACGTTTATCCATGCGCTGGACAACGGCGGTTACCATTTCATTTTCTTTGTTAATAAATTCATTGTACAGGATTTCCCGCTCGGCTTCACGGAATTTTTGGGTTACGACCTGCTTTGCGGTTTGAGCGGCTATGCGCCCGAAGTTCTTTGGCGTTACTATAAGCTCCATCTCGTCGTCGATTTCAGCCAAGTTATTGATTTTGCGTGCGTCCTCTAGGCTTATTTGGGTTTCTGTATCTTCCACTGTTTCCACAATTGCTTTTTTTGCCATAACGGTGTAAGCGCCTGTTTCCCGGTTGACTACTACACGGATTTCCGCGTTTTGACCGTATTGGCGCTTGCAGGCGGATACAAGGGATGCTTCTATTGCTTCGAAGATTATTTCCTTATCAATACCACGTTCTTGGGATACCAGGTTTAATGCTTCGATGAGTTCTTTGCCGGTGTCCATTTTTGGGCACCTCCTTCATTTTAATGGGGCGCTGCCCCAAGCCCCGCCGCTACGCTTCCTTCGGGAGCCGCGCCTTGCGTGTCGTTTAGTCAAAAACAACGAGTCTGCAATTTCCTATTTGAGAAATTGGAATCTGATGAATACTGCCATCTTCTTCTGTGAGAGTCAGGGTATCATTTTCGTACCCTGTGAGCTGCCCGGTAAATTTCCTCCGACCATCTAGTGGGCCGTATAGGCGTAGGGCAATTTTATGACCTTGGTACTGCTCATAATGAGCGGGTTTTGAGAGCTTGCGCTCGACACCTGGGGAGCTTACCTCCAGGTAATAAGACTGCTCGATGGGGTCATGCTCGTCAAGTACCGCCTCGGCGGCTCGGCTTACCCTTTCGCAGTCTTCCAAATCTACTCCTGTATCCTTGTCGATATACAGCCTAAGTATCCAGTCGCTGCCTTCCTTGATAAATTCCAAATCATACAAGGAAACACCTTGGGATTCTATTACAGGAGTCAGTAGCTTTGTGATAATTTCGATTTTTGGGGCAGGCATTTTTATCCCCTTTTTGGGCAAAATTTAAGAGCGGGTTGGCACCCGCTCTTCCTGTTTCGTGAGATATGAATTGTTAATAGCAGGATTATACCAGAGTTTTACTGGGTTGGCAAATGTTTTTTCATGAAATTTTTTAGTTGCTTGAAATAACCATATTGGATAAGCTCCCATCTTCATCAAAGGAAAACCAAGCCCTATAGGCAAAATTATCAGCAGTAGCCTCATTGCCATCTGCGTCAAAATGTCTAACCAGCCTGCGGCTAATTACCGGGCATTGTTCGAAGCCCATTGCTTCTGCATCTTCTTGCGTCATAGTATGTTCCATATATACATGTGTAAAATAATCAAAACCATTGGGTCGGATTGTCATCCTTACAGCTCTCTCGTTAAGGAAATCTACTACCAACACGATTGGCGAAAAAGCCTCCCTGGCGTATACATAATTACGGGTTTGGATTATTCCGTCAGCGGTTTCACGCTCGTTTACCCAAACCCCTTGCCTTACAAGATTATTTTCGAACCGGGATACGTTGTCGCCTAATGTAAATACTCTATTTGCCCTGGTATCTGTAAAAGATTTAAAGTCTGCTTCCCTGCCGCAACCCGATAAAATAAACAGTAGCACAGCCAACACAGATAATGTAAAAATGCTTTTCATGTAAATCTCCATTCCGGCTGTATGGCATTAATAAAAATGAAAGAAAGTGCCAGCAAACCAATAAAATCATGAAACCTGGAATGATTCAGAGCCATCCAGTGAAATCAGTATAGCATATTTGACAGCCTTATCAATATTGTGATTTTGCACAAAGAACCGGTATGCTAGCATACCGCTTTTTTGTGCAGATTTACATGCAAGCCAAAGGCTGCTGTCCCTCATCAAATGCGGGAGCGGCAAATAACATATTTTTATGATATCATCCATCCATGATAAAAACAGATAACCTATATTTTGTCTATCCTGGCGATAGCGCAACCCATGAAGCACTAAAAAGAATAGACATTTCCATATCCGCTGGTGAGTTTGTTGCTGTTTTAGGGCATAACGGCTCAGGCAAGTCGACTTTGGCACGGCATCTTAATGCCCTGCTTGCCCCAACCAAGGGGGCTTTGTGGATAAACGGAAAGGATACCAGCGTCAATGAGAATATATGGTCTATCCGCCAGACCGTGGGGATGGTGTTTCAGAATCCTGATAACCAGATAATTGCAACAGTTGTAGAAGAAGATGTGGCTTTCGGGCCGGAGAATCTGGGTGTGCCTCCGGCAGAAATTCGCCAGCGGGTAGACGAGACGCTTAAAACCGTAGGAATGGAAAGCTTTGCGCTGTCTGCGCCTCATAATTTATCGGGCGGGCAGAAGCAGCGTGTTGCCATTGCCGGTGTGCTTGCAATGCGTCCGGATTGCATTGTGCTGGATGAGCCTACGGCGATGCTTGACCCTGCCGGGCGGCGGGAGGTGTTGGAGACAGTGACCCGGCTTAACCGGGATGGTATCACTGTTATTTTGATTACCCATTTCATGGAGGAGGCGGTGCTTGCTAAGCGGGTAATCGTTATGCATGAAGGGGAAGTGATGTTGGATGATACCCCGCGTGGGGTGTTTTCTCAGGTTGAGACTATGAGGAAGTATGTACTGTCTGTGCCGCCGGTGACTGCGCTTGCGCATAAGTTGCGGGGGGAGGGGTTGGATGTTGGTAGAGATATTCTTACAGTAGATGAATTTGTACAGGATAAAACCATACAGAAAACTCTATCTCAGGTTGCTGCTTCTGTTAGCGATGGAAAGGGGATCCCGGGGCAAACCCGGGATGACGGTGGTAGT
>Ga0131853_10010557_pt1 | contig 16888 bp, 5 predicted proteins | sample TergutLab28metaG_FD_92764 | JGI IMG/M metagenome (GOLD analysis project Ga0131853, IMG submission 92764) | Labiotermes labralis P1 segment gut microbial communities from Petit-Saut dam, French Guiana - Lab288 P1 (version 2) (version 2) | ecosystem: Host-associated > Arthropoda: Insects >...
CTAATTCCTGCGGAAACACCAACCTTTTCATTGATTTTATACGTTGCTCCGGCTTGAACGCCAAACACAATAGAAGCGCCCTTCATATACGATTCCATAGAATATTGCGTAGTTGGGATTCCAGAAGCTTCCAGTTGCTTCGGAATCATCGAAACCGGCATTTCCAACATGGGCAAACCTTTGTTGAATTCAACGCCACCTCCACCTGCCGGAGGGTTGAATCCCAACGAAAATGTCCAATCGCCGGTTTTGTACGCTACATAAGCGCCCGGAAATATCGGAACAAATAGTTTACCTACAAATTTATTTTGGTTCAAGGTTTGCAAATCATTTTTGAGCGTGCGTTCCATCCAAAGCACTTGCCAGTTGAGCGAAAGAGTCAGCCCTTCGTCTAAAAATGCCAACCCTGCCGGATTGTAGTAAACCGCATCGCCCTGTGTTGATGCTCCACGTGCGAGCATACGTAGATACGCTGCACTTTGATTGCTGTTGGTAATTAAGCCTCCGGCGTGTGTTTGAAAAAGTATGCAAGTCAAGATGCCTGCAATAAGAAATGTTTTTTTCATTGGTGTTTTTTTTTGAATTGAGGCACAAAGATAGAAAAAAAACGGCATATAAGCATTAAATTTTTGTTAAATTTTTCGTAGGCAGTTTCAACTACCCAATGCAACTTTAGTGTAGTTTCAACCATCAAATGCAACTTTTGTTTTGCAAAAGATAGAAAAAATTTGGTCATTTCAATTTTTTGTCGTATCTTTGCAGATTCTTATCTAACCTAAATAAATTATAGACCCCAATTTTTACTCCATTATGCTATCAACAAAAATAAACCTTTTTGTTCAAAACTTTTACCGAAATAATTTGGTTTTCTCGGGAATTTGTGTAAACACACACACACACACACACACACACACACACACACACACACACACACACACCACCTAAGTTCCCACCCGCCCTCTTATTTATTATTTTCTCGAAAACTTCAAATTTGCAAAGATAAGCAATTTTTTCGAGTTATCCAATAAAACCGTTCTGATGTTTTTTCATTAGAGCGGTTTTTTTATGTCCAAAATCGAACGAAACCACTACAAATAAAAAGCACATTGATGATAAAAAAATTACTAACATAAGAAAAAATAAATAAACCAAAAAACACAATGAAAAAAAATCTTTTAACATTCCTAATTCTGTTGTTTTGCGTTCAACTCGCATTCGCACAGAACGGATCAAACGCTGTTCGATTAAATCCGAACACAGAAATCGTGAATACGATTTTTTGGAACAATCCAAAATTTTTCCCAACATCTCCGGGTGTTGTAGTAAGCCACTCGGCTTCAGATTCGCTGACGGTTGTGGACAACAACAACATCCAACTTTTCAGCACGCCTTTTATCGACGGCAGTCATCGGGTCAATTCATCAAGTCCGGTTTACAATGCCGGAAGACGTTCCATTTTGGGAGTTGATGATGTTCTCGACTTGGATTACAATTCTCGTGTAAGTTGCGATTCGGTTGACATAGGTGCTTATGAGTATCAAGTTGTAACAACAAGTATTACAAGCCAACCTCAAAACAGACGTTTTTGCGAGGGAACGCCTGCACAAATCAGCGTAACGGCTCAAGGCGAAGAACTCACATTTCAATGGCAGCGTTTAGTGGGCTCACAATGGCAGAACATTTCCGGAGAACGTCAACGCACGTTGATTTTTCAAGGAAACAGTTCGGAAACAGGCGAATATCGTGTGTTTGTTGATGGTGCTTGTTGTAGCGACACCTCACAAGTAGCACAAGTTATATTTGATATTACTCCGACAGTTGTAACAAGAGATACAACAATTGTTTCAGGTGCAACTGTGAATTTGGCAGATTTGTTGCGTTCCTCAACCGGATCTGCCGTGCTTTGGTTTGATAACGACGGAGTATTTGTAGATAATCCGATTATTTCAAATATCACGGGAACGAGTTTGTACGTTGCTCATGCTCAAAACGGGTCTTGTCCGGATGCAACCGGCGAAGCTTGGATTATTGTTAGTGGTATGCCGTGTGTTATTACCATGACACGTCCCGATACAACGATTTGTGACGGTGAAACATTTCGCTTAACGATGGTTGATTACAGCAATACGTTTGTAGAATATTCTTGGCTTAATATGACTGCCGGAGGTACCGCAATTCCCGGTGGTGCCGCACCTGTTGTTCGTCCAAGCGAAGCCACTGTTTATAGAGCCTTTGGAGCGAATACGATGGGACATGAATGTTATGCAGACTTCACGGTTAATGTGCATACAGTTACCTTTAACGTGATGCCAAATGAAAGCGTTTGCTATTGGGATAATGTTGTTCATCTTTGGTCAACTCCTCCGGCTACGGATTGGTGTTTCGCAGACGGTAGCGGATGTATCGGTGGCGGAAATCGAGATGTTAGCGTTTTAGCCAACCAAACCACCACCCTTGTTGCAAAATATTTTGACGGCACTTGTGAAGTAAGTCGTACAGTAAATATATACAGCAATCCCCCAAATTTAAAGGCTTTTCCGTCAGATACGACTGTTTGTCAAGGTGCATCAATTCAGTTAAGCACTAACGTTGACCCACATTTGATTAAATGGAAACAACGATTATCGTTTGGCGATATTCCCGGATCAGGACCGGAATTTACGAGTTGGGATCCGAATACACAAGCCGGACCTTTGTTCGAAAATCTTGCCCCCGGAACTTATATTTTTGAGGCATGGGATTGGGACATTCTTTGTGGCGATGTTCACGATGTTGTTAGAATAACTGTTCAAGCTAAACCCGAGTTTAATATCACTTCGCAACCCGAAGTTTGTTTAGCCAGTAGCGTTACCCTTATGGCAGAGCCAAATGCAACTTATTGGACACTTCTTAATGGAGATCGTGTATTCAAGCCAATTACAATGACAGCCGACGAAACATACGTTGGTTGGTATGATGATGGTGTTTGTTTGGTAAGCAAAACCATAGATATTACGGTTGTTGCGACTCCAACATTCACAGTTCGTCAAGACACAACAATTGATGAAGGAGGTAGTGTTTTACTTTGGTCTTCGCCAAATACAGCACATTGGACAGCGTTGCCAAGCGCCTATTTGGGGCAAGGCGAGCAAACGGTTAGTCCTTTGACATCAACGGCTTATTTAGCCGAATTATATCATGTATGCGGGTTATTCAGCCGTATGGTAAATGTTACTGTTATAGAAACTTTCAAATGCGAAGCAGAACGCTTGTCTTACGATGCAAGCACCGCCTATTGGTGTGATGCAAGCAGTAGTGCCGTTCTTACCGTTACTTACAACGGTGTAGTTGCAGAAAATATCACATGGACAGGTAACACTCACGGTTGGAATTTTGAAAACGGTCTAACTTCGATCAGCGGTAATAGCATCACAGTAACACCGCAAACACTCGTTAATGTTCCGGTAGGTTATTTCTATAACGTTACGATTTTTAATGGCATTAATCAACCTTGTGTATTATCGGGAATAGTTTGGGTTAGTTTCAAAGAAGCTATTGAAGAAAATTATACCTATCAAGGCGAGGCGTTCTTGTGTGGTGCCGAAACATTAGAACTTAATGGCGTTGAAGGTGGCGACACCTATACTTGGACTCTTGACGATGCACCTTTTGCTACGACTCGTAGTATAACGGTAACGACTGCCGGAACTTACAAATTGGTTGCAACATTTTCTACAGGATGTAGCGTGTTAGAAAGTACCATCGTAGTTACACAATTATCAAGTGCCGATGATATTGTACCTAATGTTGAAACCATTTTTGGCGATGCGTATTGTTCTTTGAACTATATTGTTCTTGTTGCCAAAGGTGGCGAAAGTTTCACATGGTGGTCTGCAGATCGCAGCATATCTTATGGCACTGGTGTAAGGATTGCCGTTCCGGTTCCTACTGCCGGAATAGTTACTTATTTGGTTGATGTAGCCGTTACAAACGGTTGTGCACACAGCCGCACCGATACGTTCCACGTTCATCCTATCAATCCTTTGACCTGTTGCAATGCAGACCTGTTAAGTTATGAATTTGTTGGAAGTGGAACAACGGATTGGTGTAATTTAACAACACCGGTTACCGTACAAATCACTTATGCCGGAACTCCTGTAAACACTACAAATATCACATGGACAGGTAACACCCACAACTGGAATAATCCGGTTGCCGTGAGTGGTGGTTTTGAAATCACAGCACAAGAGGTCATCATAGGTTTTGTAGGATACCACTACGAAATTACTTTGCCAACTTGCGTTGACCAAGTATTTACAGGCATAGTTTGGGTACGTTTCCAACAGGCTATCATTACCGACAACGAGTCGAGCGATATGTATTTCTGCAATGGCGATGATTTAGTGCTTTACGGTGCAGAAGGTGGCAGCAATTATGCGTGGCGTTTCAATGGCAGTGTTATTGCAAACTCGCCTACGCTAACAGTTACTCAAGCCGGCGAATATACCTTGAATATGATTTCCTCTACGGGTTGTTCGTTGGCGCGAACGATAACCGTTCACGAATTTAATACCACACCTCAAACATTCCCTGTTACTGCACCTTGTGAGGCAACCGAAGTTATTTTAACAGCTACAGGTGGCAATCAATACTATTGGTTAGGTGTATCTCATACCGGAGCAGCTCGAATTGTTCCTAATGTTCCTGCAACTTACCAAGTACTTGTTTTATCGGGTAAAGAGAATTGCGGACGTATCGACACTTATGTTGTAGAGCCATGTGGACTTATTTCAATTGATGATCTTAATGTTACAATTGAACGCGGATTTGGTTGTTTTGAAAATACAGGTTGGGCAAATGTTATCATCAGCGGAGAAGTTACAACACAGCCATTTAGTTTCTTTTGGACTTACAACGGAGCTGCAATGAGTTGGACAGAAAGTAGTCGAACAAATCTTGCTGCGGGTAACTACACGATTATTGTTAGAGATAATGTGGGTTCGGAAGTTATCAAACATTTTACACTCGCATTAGCTCCACCAATACGAATAAACTTTTCAGTTACAGAGCCGACCAACGAAGCTTGCTCCGGCGGACGAATTGGTACATTGGTTACAGGCGGAAGTCCACCTTATTCTTATTGGTGGGACGACAATCACATCATTGATGGGCCTAATCGCTACAACATGGATGCCGGAACTTACATTCTTACAGTTACCGACTCGGAGGGTTGCCAACAAAAGATTAGTATTCCATTAAACTGTTTGTTCAGACGTGTGATGCCAACCTTGTTTATTTCGCCAAATGGCGACGGACATAATGATTTCTTGGCAATCCAATATATTGAGCGTTATCCAATCAACCGTGTCGTTATTCTCAATTCTTACGGTGCACAGATTCGTGTATTTAGAAATTACAATAACGACAATGTAATTTGGGACGGTAGAAACGAAAGAGGTCAAATTTTGCCCGATGGTGTTTATTACTACATTATCGAAGCACAAGGTCTTGACCAAATGGTGGGATGGGTATTGATGAAAGCATCGAAACATTAAAATAGGTACGAGGTGTTAGGTACGGGGTACAAGGTTTCTACGAAGCACACCCCGCACCTCGCACCCAACACCACAAACCAATATAAAAAACACACAAAACAGATATGAAAACAAAAATTTTAATATTAGTCGCCGCCGTCGCTTTAAGTTTACAAGGCTTTGCTCAATTGGGAACACCGATGTCGCAATTTTCGGGCAATCAAATTGCCTACAATCCGGCTTATGCCGGAATTTACGATATGTTATCGTTAAATCTGACAGTTCATAAGTCGTGGGTACGGATTCCAGGCTCACCACAGTTAATTAACTTTAATGGTCATGCTCCATTCAAAAACCAAAGGCACGCTATGGGCTTTGTTTTTCAGAACGAGCAATGGGGACCGCTACATGGAAATTTTATCTTGACTAACTATTCCTACAAAATGTATTTCGATAAAAGCATTTTGAGCTTCGGAGTTCAAGCCGGAGCTATGGTTCACACCGTAGATTGGGATAAAATTGATTTTGTAAGTAGTCCGGAAGATCCAGCTTTGGGACAAGGACGACAAACTGAAGCAAGATTTGATGTCAATGCCGGAGTTTATTATTTAGCACCACAATGGTATGCCGGATTTTCCGTAATGCACATTAGCAGTCCAAAATATGGATTTGTTGAAATTCAAGGTGCAACCGGATTGGAAACTTGGTATTCGCAAATGCGTCCGCAATTTGTCTTTATTGGTGGTTACAACATCCAAGCCAGTAGAGATTGGTCGTGGCGTCCGGAAATATTTATGCGTTATGTGGAAACAACCCCACTCTCAACAAATATCGGTCTTCATGCTTGGTATCAGAACATATATAGTTTGGGTGCCAACTTTATGACCGGACAAAAAGGTGTTAGTTTCCAAGCAAAAGCAATGCTCGGAGATAATCTTAAAATCGGTTACTCGTATGACGCTTTTTGGGGAGATATTAGACATTACCAACTTGGCTCACACGAAATTTCGATCAGTTATATGATTAGAGGTATATGGGATAAAGCGAGAACGGTAGATTTATTATGGTTGTAAACAAAACTAAAAACTAAAAATAACATGAAACAAATCATAACAACAATAATTTTTGCTTTGCTTACGCTTACGTTATCAGCCCAAAGCAGCAGAGCAATCCGAAAAGCAGATGCTTGGTTTGACCTAAAAGAATTCAAACAAGCTGAGATAGATTACGAAAAACTAATCAAATCTGCCGAAAAAAATCGAAATGCAACTCTCGAAACAAAAAGTTATCTATATACCCGCTTGGGCGAAACCTATCTTAACCTTAGAGAGTACATCAAAGCAGAAAAGAATTTTGACAAAGCCGTAGAAAATGGAGCAATAAGCGATCTGAATTTTCTACTGAACCACGGTCGTGTTTTAGAAGCCAACAATGATACTTTAAGAGCTTTGGAAATGTTTCGTAAAGCTTTGGCAGTAAATAACGAAAGCGAGGAGGCAAAAAACGCTATTCTCAATGCTCAATTCAACATTTCAAGTTCAACCGATCCAAGAGCAAGGCAAAATCCGGTAACATTGGAAACCAAACTAAACATCGCCACTAATCAGTATGAGTTAGCTTGGTACAAAGGCTCACTCTTGTTTTCGTGCGACAGAACTTCGCCCATAGGCGATGGCAAAACAATAGCACCGTCGTCATTTTTCACATCTCGACCATTTCTCGATTTTGAAAATGATGACATCAGCGGTTGGACAACGCCTCAACGCATCTATAAAATTGAAGACGATCCACTTTATTTCGTTCACTCATTTGCCTACGATAATAACTCGTCGATCAGTTACGTGATGCGTTGTTTGGTAAAAGCAAACGCATTAGATAATCGTTGCAACATTTTTGCCTATTACGAAAATGCCAGTGGCAAAATGAGCAGACCCATGCAGCAATCGTTTCATACAAGAGATGCCAATATCGGACATCCTACGTTGAGTTCTGACGGAAATGTGATGATTTTCACATCAACCAAAAACGAAACTTCAAACCTTTATATCGTTAAGAAAATCAGTCCCGACACTTGGACAGAGCCGATGCGTTTAAGTTCGGTTATCAACACAACCGGAAACGAAGCCTATCCGCAAATCTACCAAGATTCTTTATTGTTTTTTTCGTCTAATGGACATCTCGGAATGGGCGGAATGGATATTTTCTTTACTAAAATAACCGTGAACGGAAAAGGACACACCCTTTCGGGAAGTAGCAATTTAGAAAAATTAGAATTTTCAGAGCCAATCAATATGGGTTATCCGATCAACTCCGGAGCAGATGATGTTTCCATTTTATTTAAAGCCAACACACTCACAGGATTTTTCATTTCCAATCGTGCTGTTAACGGACAAAACAGAAATCAAATTTACAGTTTCGAAAATGAGCCTTATGTGTTTGAGCAACACGGAATCAGCTCAACAACTCGAACACTTGCACAACAACCTGCAAAAACAGTAGAATTTGTGATGCCAAGAAAAGTGGACACCGAACGATCAAAATTGAATGAAAAAATTGCCAAACTCAACGAAGAGGTTTTTGGGCTTAACTCCGAATGGACAAAAAACAATAGCGAGATTGTACGCCTCAACGAGGAAAGATTGATTATGCCGGATAATACGGAAACACTTATCCGACAAGACCAACTTTATGCCCGAAATAACGCACTACTCGCAGAAATTACCAAACAAAACAATGATATTGCTAAACAAAATGCCGAACTTGCAAAAATCAAACCAAATCCAAACGACGAACGAGCAAGGTTAGACGATGAAATGGCCAAAGAAAATAGCAAAATTACACAACAAAATAATAGTATTACAAAGGCAAATGCTGAATTTTCCGAAACAAACAGACAGGACGAAGACGAACTAATCGCACAACAACGAACGTTTATTGAAAGAAATTTAGGATTTATTCAAAACTTTTTTGCATACAACGATAGAATTGATGAGTTGAACGATGAAATCGATCGTCTAACAGCTGGACGAAACAATAGAATCGACACCGTTTTTGTTGACCGAATTGTTGAAGTTGAAAGAATCGTTGAAAAACGTGTGGAAGTTCCCGTAGAAGTGTTGATTGAAAAAGCAACCACAGGCGAAGTTTTGGTTTTGGAAAACATATTTTTCGGAAACAACAGCACCGTACTCGAAAGCAGATCAATGGAAGTGCTTAACCGTCTTGTTGCAGCCATGAAAGCCAATCCAAACACCCGAATTGAAATCAGCGGACATACAGACGTGATTGGAACGATATCCCATAATCAACAACTTTCCGAAGGACGAGCCAAAGCCGTGAGAGATCATTTGATTTTAAACGGAATTTGCCAAAGCCGATTAGAATATGTAGGACATAGTTTTAAAAAGCCTATTGCCAACAACCAAACGCCCGAAGGTCGTGCTAAAAACCGCAGAGTAGAAATTAAGGTGCTGTAGCAAGCAGATGTCTCGCTCCGCTCAACATGACGATTGTCATTCCGAACGAGCGAAGCGAGAGAGAAAACTGCCGGCTATTGACCGTAAACATAAAAAAAATAAAAAACAAATCAATATGAAAAAATCAATTTTCACAATCATTTTAACCTTGTTCTGCGTTGTTCTGACAGCACAGACAAGAATTATCTACGTAAGTCCGACCGGCACAGGTGGCGGAACATCGTGGGCAGATGCTGCCAATCTAACTTCGGCAATCGACTTAGCACAGGCACATTTGACATCAACCTCGCAAGGTGCTGAACTGTGGCTAAAACAAGGCATTTACGATCAGCAAATCCAAACCGTTCAAGTGCCAAATTTAACCAAACTGTTCGGTGGATTTGTTGGCACCGAAACGGCACTGACACAGCGAAATTTCGCCACAAATCCAACCGTTATCGACGCTCAAAAACGTTTCGGTCCGGTTGTTCATTTAGGGCAGAATGCCGAATTGAATGGATTAACCATTCAAAATGGATTTTCGGCAACATTTGACGGAATGAACGGCGGAGCGGTTTACATGGAAACCAACGCAGAAGTGCGACATTGCCACATCCTAAACAGTATCGCCCTTAACTACGGCGGTGGAATTTTTGCCGTTGGAAACGGTAGAATTGTGAGTACACTCATCAAAGGTAACAAAGCAGGACAAGACGGGTTTGCCGTATGGGGAACAACCGCCAGTCTAATCAACAACACCATTGTCGAAAATCAAAAAATCATACCATCGCCACAAGACACTATTGATATATTTTTCCCTGACCCGTTTCCGGATTCGGCTTTTCTGAATCCTTCGATTTGCTACGGAGAAAGCATTACAATCGGATGGACACTTGCAACACAAAACACATACCTTTGGTCTTCGGGCGAAATCACGCCAACGTTTACAACGCCGGCACTTACCACAAACACATCGTTTTCGGTTATTGTAGCCACAGCTAACAGAGAAAACGTGTTTTTATTCACGTTCAACGTTCATGTTAAACCTTTGCCAACGCTAACGCTTTCGGTAGATAAAAATCCGGCTAACATTGGCGATGAAGTGAAAATTACAGCCACCGGAACTCCAACAGGCGGAATGCACAGATGGAGAAACAACGGTGCAACGTTGAGCGAAACCGGATCGGTTTTAACCCGAATTGTACCAACAACCGGCAATTTGTTTATAGAATGTACGTATAGCGTTGACGGTTGCGAAACTTCCGCTTCTACCACTATTGTAAATACAACGTGTGTGTATCCGATTGCTCCGTCAACCATAATGGCAACTTACGACGGATACGATGGCGTGTATTGTTCCGGTGGAACATTGGCAACGTTGATTACCGTATCGGACGACGGCACGTTCAACTCCGGAACTTGGAAACTTTACGACAACGGAACACTCGTTAAAACCTCGCAAAACCCGATCCCTATTTTTGAAGTGAAACCAACAGCAACAACAACGTATTATCTTGTTTTGGAAGGTTGCGAATCGCAAATTGACAGTATGCCTGTAACCGTTACAGTAACGCCAAATCCAACGATTACAACCACGTTCGATGCCGCAAAACTATGTATCGGTGATATAATTACACTCGAAGCCTCTATTGACGGCGGAACATGGTCTATTGTCGCAGGTTTTGGTGCAATTGATATTGATGAACAAACAGGCGAATTATATCCCTCTATGAGCCTAACCGGTGGTAGAGTAGAATACCGATTAGACAACGGTTGCTTTGTGCATACCCCGCTAATCACGGTGAATCCGAATCCTGTTTTTGCAAATCCAAACGAAAACGATTTGTGTCAACGATCCGTTATGGCACATCCGATGCCACTTGGCGAAACTTATGTTTGGACAACAAACCCAACCGGTTTTGCAACGGTGGACAACAACGGAAATGTAACCGGCAACAACGTTGGAACAACCGTATTGAGATGTCGGGTTGAGCGTACGGGCTGCTTTGTTGAAAAGAACATCAATGTTATTCAACAACCTGCTTTAATAACCGGAACATTGCAAGTTTGCGAAGGGGCAACAACCCAACTCGGCAATACGGTTACGGGCGGAACTTGGTCGTCTGCCAACGAGGCTATTGCCACAGTTGATGAATTTGGTTTGGTAACAGCAACTATACCCACACTCGAAGGGCAACCTGCGAGAACGGTTGCAATCACTTACACGTTGAATAGCGGTTGTTTAGAAACTGTTATGGTTACCGTAAATCCGGCACCAAGAACAATGTCTTTAGGCAACATTTGTTTGGATAACCAAGAACGTCCGGTTTCCGTAATTGCAGGATTTGCAGGTGGAACATGGAGCATCAACCAATTATCAAATTTTGCGATATTAACACCGGATCCAAGCATTTCAACCAACGCAACCGTTAAAGGAAATGCTACGGGAACATTCACACTAACCTACACAACAGCCAACGGCTGCTCATTCACAAGCCCGTCCATTACCGTAAACGACCTCCCGACCATTACAGGCGAAAATGAAGTGAGCATAGGCTCAACCACTCAACTTTCATCAGACGGAACTACAAACGAATGGTGGTCTGCAAACAATGCGATTGCAGAAGTTAGCAACACCGGAATCGTTACAGGAAGAGGAGCCGGAACCGTAACCATAAGTTACCGCTCAAATACAGGTTGTTTAGGAACATACCTAATAACCGTATTGAGTTGCCCTGCAATCGCAGTTACACCTCCGGCATTTAGCACGGTTACATTCTGCCACAGAGCTAATGTAGATTTACAAATTATTCAAACGGGATTTTTCAGCCGAGCAAACAAAACGGCTTTAACATGGACAAAAAACAGTGTAGCTGTGCCAATGCCGACCGGATTGGTTTACGATTCTACGGCATTCGTTTTGAGCGGAAATCCAACGGAAAGCGGAACATTCTATTGGACGGTTACAACCGTTGACCAAGCCGACGGTTGCGACCCTGCAACATGGGCAGGCGGATCGATAACCATTTACGATTCCGTTCAAGGTGGAATTATTAACTTCTTTGACAGCTTACCAATAGTTGGAAAAAACATTTGTGCCGGATTAACATTTGGCTTATTGGATTCTGACATACCCGGATCGGGTGGTTGTCCAATGGCAGGTATTTCAAGCTATCAATGGATAAGATCTGCCGATAATGGTACAACTTGGCAAAATGTTCTAAATGCAAGCGAAACCGAAACGTATTCGGCAGTCGTACATCATGCTCCCGGTCAGGTACTCTACAAACGATTATACAAATGTGCCACTTGTTTGCCCGAAGGTGCTCCGTCAAACATCATCGTCGGAACGGTTAATCCGCTACCGGATGCAATAGTAGCTGACTCAACAGCAAATACAAACTGTTTGGGAACGCCAAACGGAGCGATTAGCATTACCTATCCAATCGCTGGTATGGAATTTAGAATAAACGGTTACGACTACCAATCTAATCCGGTATTCTCAAATGTTAGCGGATCACATAGTATTGGCGTAAGAAATACAACAACAGGATGTTTCAGAGATACCACCGTTTCCGTTCCGTCAACTACTGCCGGAACACCAACAATCGGTGCATTTGCTCAAATCCGTTTATGCGATACGGAAACAACGTTTACCATAACACCAAGTATAGGTACTACCATTTCTCCAACATTTGAATGGGTTAGAATGGATGGAACTACGGAAACAGCATTAGGAACAGGAGCTCCAACATTCAGCGGAACGGTAGATGCCGCCGGTGCTTTAACCGTAACCGGAGCCACTGCCGGAACATGGCGATACAGGTTAACCGTAACCAACAACAACGGTTGCTGGGCACACGGAGAACAAGAAGTTTACATCCGTCCGAAATTACCGACCACGTTATCACTCAACTACGATAGTTTGCATATCTGCGTAATGCCGACAACGGCTACTTCATTAGAATTAACAACCCATATCGGAGACCGCCCACGAACTTACCAATGGCAAATGTTTAACCTCAATCCGTTGGCTACAAATTGGACCGATATTGCAGGTGCAGATCAACCGACTTTTACCGGTCCGACCAATGTGGCTTCGGCAGGCTACTACCGTGTAAGAATACAAGATGTTGACGGATTGTGTCCTGCCGTATTCAGCGATAGTGCAACCGTTATCGTGGAAACCTTGCCCGCAACACCAACAGCCACAGACAGCACTCGTTGCGGAAGTGGAACGCTCAACCTCGCTGCATTCACAACAACGCCCGGTGCTCAAATTTTTTGGTTTAGCTCTAATAGTGCCACAACACAGCTCACCGGATCGCCAACCAATTCCGGTCAAGTTTGGACAACCAACCAATCCATAACAGCACCCGCAAGCGGACAAACCGGAACATCGGTAACATACTATGTAGAAGCACGAACGGCTAAAGGATGCGTAAGCAGTGCAAGAACTCCGGTCAACGCACGTGCCTACGCTCCACACACCATTACGTTGGCAAATGCCGCCACAACACGCACACAATCTCTGTGTCAAGGCACTGCTTCTTTGCGAATCGACCACAGTTTCGGTGGTGGTGCAAACGGATTAAATTCAACCGTGGCTTGGACTCCGACCACACCACCAATAAGCGGAACGGTTGGCGATTTTCAAACCACCGGCTTGGCAACTGCAGGAACTTACCAATGGATTGTAACCACCACCGGACACGCATTCTGCCCGGCAGTTTCCGATACGGGAACGATCACCATTCTTTCCGCACCGGCACCGGTAACCATCACAAGCCCCAACAACAACTCAACCCATTGCAACACCGTAACGCTCACAGCAGCCGGTGGAACAGGCGGAACAATTTGGTGGCAAACCACAGCAACCGGAACTGACACAACCTTAGCCAATCCGCTAACCATTACCACAGCCGGAACACACAACCGCTGGGCGAGAGCTCGTTCTGACAATGACTGCTGGACAGCAGCGGTGTTGAGAACAGTAACAGTAAACATAGTTACCATTACTCAACCCAATGCCGATGCGTTATCAATTCAATGGGGAGATTGTCAACTTTTTAGCCTTACGGCAACCGCCACCGGAGCAACCGCTTGGCAATGGTATTATGTTGATATTAGTGCAGGCGGAACTACCCATGCAGATAGCATTCGCATAGAAGGAGCAAGAACAAGCACCCTTAGCTCAATATCGTCTATTGTTGGCGAACGACGCTATTTTGCTGCCATAACTACGCCATCGTGTGGAAGGTTAATTTCCGATTTAAGCGGAACACGCACCGTAACCGAACTTCTTACAATCACAGATTGGACAACCGTAAACTGTAATCCGGTGCCGACAGGCAACAATCAAGGTATCGGGTTAACAGGAGCCGGCACCGGATTGGCAGACATCAAAGCAGCACTCGGTCAAGTGTCCTACGGCACGGTTGCTAATACAGACCCGGCTGTAGGTGCTATACAGATTTCCGGAAACGGAATCAACCAAGAATGGTCGGCACACGTTTTAGCTGCCGGTTGCGACAAAACAAACTACGGGCCTGGGGCAGGTCCTTACAGAGCAGCTTGCAGACGTAGTAATTCAACAATACGCCAGTCTACCGCCGCCAATGGTCAACTTTACGGTGACTATTTCTCGTGGTGTGCGGTGGTTATGCTTGCAGACCTACTTTGCCCTCCGGGTTGGCGTGTGCCAACGTGCAGAGATTTTGTAGAATTAGACATCGCTTTGGGCGGAACGGGCAGCACTCTACGTGCTCCATCTCGCAGAGATAGATATATCGCAAATTCAGCAAACGACGGGCAGCAATGGTTTGGTACGGGCTACAGCGGTAACTTAAACGCCGCGGGCACTATACTCAATACGACGTCGACTAGCTACTACTGGTCGCAGACGGAGAGAAGCTCCACGATTGGGTATTGCCTGGCCTACACGAGCGCTGGCTCCATCAGTCCGCAGAGCACCGCCCTCAATAAGAATACCGGGGCTGCATTGCGGTGCGTTCGGTAGTCCGTTTTTCGGAACTTTTTGCTCGTTGAGCAGTTGTAATCCCCCGTGTTCTAGTAGCGGGCACGGGGGGAACGTTGGGGCGTATGGCATACGCCCGCCAAAAAATTTGGAAAATCCAAAATTTTTTTGTAATTTTGTAGTGTCAAACACTAGTAAAAAAACAAAGTCATGATAACTACAAAATCAACAACAAGAAAAAAAAGAAACATCTTCGGAGCACTCAAGCACATAAGATATGTAGAACTTGTTCCTGACCCATTCAACACGGGTTACGATGAAAAAAAGAGAAGAGAGTTAGAAGCCAAAAAAAGAAAACAAGCCTAATGAAACGCTATCTTTTAGACACGCAAATCGTGTTATGGTTAATTCTTGGAAACAAACGTTTGCCGGCATACATTCGAGAGGGAGTAGAATATTTTCAGAATAGTTATGCCGTGAGTTTTGATAGTATAAGAGAAATAATAAATCTTATTCAACTTGGAAAGGTAGATATCGGAACTTCCGTTGATAAACTTTTCGAAACACTCGAAAAAGCAAACATAGCCCTAACTTACTTTGATAAAAAAGCAGCCAAAATTTTGGAAGAATTACCGCTCCTCTACAATCACACTGACCCCATAGACCGCTCAATCATAGCACAAGCCATCGGGCAGAATTATCACCTTATTAGTTCCGACCAAAAATTCCCAATCTATCGGAAATTCGGACTAAAATTGGAGGAAATAGACTAAAACTTTTTTTCCAAATCTCTCTCTCAAAATTACTTCACCTGTTGGCGCGGGCGTCCGCCCGTGCCAACATACATCGGCACGGAGAATGCAAAGATACGAGAAGTTTTTGAAATAGCAGTAAAAAATAAAAATTGCCCAAAGGTGCGTTTTTTTTTGTATCTTTGCAATCCGAAAATTAAAAATTTACATGTCTAAACTTCGAATATCTTTATTCTTGACCATCGCCGGATTGTCTGCGCAAGCAGCAGAATTAGATACTGTAGTGCGGCTCGATTTAAGGGAAGTTGTCATATCATCAACCAAAGAAACTAACGATTTGCGAACGCTTCCGGCTTCTGTTTCTATGATCACACCGCGAATGCTTGAAACGCAACGAATCGCGTCAATCATGGATTTGAGTGCAATCATTCCGAATTTTTTCATTCCGAATTATGGCTCAAAAATGTCTACACCCGTGTATATTCGTGGCATTGGCGAACGCAGCACCGGACAATCCATCGGTTTGTATGTTGATAACATGCCGTATTTGGATAAATCGGTTTTTAATTTTGAGTTCTTGGATGTGGCGCAAATAGAGGTGCTTCGCGGTCCGCAAGGAACGCTTTACGGACGAAATGCGATGAGCGGAATTATCAACATTTTTACGCATTCACCGTTGGACGAGGATCGAACTCGCTTGGCACTTTCTGCCGGAAATTACGGGCTTTTTCGTGCGAATACAGCTGTTTCAAGAAAAATCGGAGAAAATACAGGTGTCTCGCTAAGCGGATACTTTGACGGAAATAACGGTTTTTTCGAGAATCAATTTGACGGAAAACGTGCCGACCGCTTGCGTTCTGCAGGAGGACGAATGCGTTTGGATTGGACTACCGGCGACAACAATCACGACAGGGCAACAATTCAGTGGATAACCAATTACGATTATTCCAATCAAGGCGCTTTTCCCTACGGTATCTACGAAAATGGGAATGTTGCATTACCAAATTACGATCATCACGGAAAATATGTTCGTGAAGTGTTTGGAAGTAACATCAACTTGCAATACGAAAACGATAAACTTATTTTGACATCGTCAACCGGAATTCAGCACTTCAACGACAATATGAACATGGATTTGGACAACACGCCCCTGCCCTATTTTACCTTGAATCAAAAACAAAAAGAAGCAAA
>Ga0131853_10010558_pt1 | contig 16887 bp, 8 predicted proteins | sample TergutLab28metaG_FD_92764 | JGI IMG/M metagenome (GOLD analysis project Ga0131853, IMG submission 92764) | Labiotermes labralis P1 segment gut microbial communities from Petit-Saut dam, French Guiana - Lab288 P1 (version 2) (version 2) | ecosystem: Host-associated > Arthropoda: Insects >...
CCCCACAACACAAAAAATTATTTCTTTCTCTCCTTCTACCCCTCTGCGCCCCCAAAAAACCCCCCCCCCCCCCCCCCGTCAACTTTAATGGCCGTTCGGCCATTTAAAGGGCTCACTGCACTACATATATATACAGGGTGTATCAAAATGATTGGAGCAATTTTAAAGTTGATTATATTCACAAGTATGGTGAACAGAATTATAAATACCAGTAGAAATGAAAGAGTAACTCAACAAGTTTATGACACATACCTACAAATGTTCGATGTATGCACCCTTGCACTGTCTCACTCGTTCTACGCTTTCTTCTGACAAACGCGGCCGTCCTGCACTTGTTCCTTTACAAAGGCACCCAGTTGTCTGAAACTGCTGATACCAGCGTCTAATGCTATTGGGAGATGGGGGATCACTGTTGAATTGTCGCTGGAATGCCCGCTCAACATAAACAACTGATTCATGCTTCACAAAATGCAGTACACAAAACGCTTTTTGCTCCAGGGTCACCATTATCGTTTTGTTCCGTCACAGACCAAGAGAGAAGAGGGGAGTGGGATTGCGCATGCTCACAAAACTTGAACACCTGCTGTTTCATTACATATGGGAAACTTACTTCTGTTTGCGTTTTGAAAGTCGTAATGGCAGATTGAAACCGCTCCAGTCATTTTGATACACCCTGTATGTCGTTCGGCGGCTAAGGGTTAAAATTCTTAAGGCTGACTATCAACACTTCCTTGACTTGGAAGTATCATATTGGTGAACTAACATCTAAGACTGAATAAGTCTTGTTATGCCATCAGATCGATTAAGCCGTTTATGTCCCTAGATGTACTGAGAAGTACATATTTTTCGTATGTTCACTCAATTATACCTTATGGGATCATAATGAAGAAATATTTAAAACTCAGAAAAGATAATTAGAACAATTATGAATTCAAGTAAGAATGCCTCTTGTTTGTAGCTATTCAAAGAATTAAATATCCTTCCAATTCAATCCCAATATATATTTTCAATAATTTTATTTGTTTTTAAAAATAAAGACCAATGTCTGTTTAACTCACAAGTACATAAAATCAACACAGGGCAAACTTCCAATTTATACCTACCTTCGGCAAACTTGGCAATATACCAAAAGAGTGTCTAGTACTCAGGAATTAAGATCTACAATCATCTACCAACAACCATTAGAGATTTATCTGGTGATAAGAATAAATTCAAACTAGCTATAAAAAGATCTCTTACATAATTCCTTTTATAGCCTGGAGGAATATTTTAATACATAATTAACTCTCATATTAATTTTATTCAGATTATTACTTATGCTTATTCTAATCATAGTACTTACAATTCATCGTTAACACAGCTATCCTATGAGATTACAATAAGGCATAACTTATGCTGAATGTACACTTGCTTCATTTATTATGCTACATGTACACATGACTAGTTCCACATCTGTATACAATCAATGGAATGTGATATAAATGAAATGAAACATAACCTCACTAAGAGACTTCATTTGTCATTACATGGAGGATACAAATACGAAAGTAGTTTGTTATGTAGGGTTCTCTGTACTTTATTAACTTCATAACACTCAAACAAACACATTCACACACTCATTTCTTAGAAGGTGATTAACAAATAATTCCTATTTATGTTTTGCTCTAACACTAAGATGAGTGAACACAAAGATCTGATGATGATCCTATGATCATTTTGATGACATAGGAAGTGCATCCCATGTTACTGGATGCATCTGCAAAAATTCACTTACCACCTCCACTGTGGCTGCCATGTCTTCAACATGTTACAACTCGGGAATATCTAAAATGCATTTTTATGAGTTTTGATTTTGGGGAAATTGTCTAAGCATTTCAGTTTTGCAGTTTTGGTTACTTGGTACCGATAACATTCTTTACACAAAGGTCTACATGCATTTTCATCCACAACTGTATTGTAACTTCCTTAAGTATACAGTGGAACAAAACTTTTCCAAAAAGATGTGGAGAAAGCAAAACTTGCACTTGATGATCCACAGGTTTTTTTTTTTTTGTAAGTCTCATAGTTTTCAAGATGATTAAAGAAAGGGCAGCAAACAAAACATAGTTTTCATATGCCTTCACGATTTCATGGTGAGAAAGTTCAAGAAAGTTTAGGCAGACTGCCACATTAGGTGGCTCAAATACACAAATACTTCAGAGACCATCCCCAAGTCTTTCAAGGCAATCTGTCACAATCTGCCAAACACAATCATATATTTTTACTTAATTATGACTACATGTTTTCATCTACACAGACCATCACAGGCCACTATTACAAAAATGTTTAAAAAATAAGGTAAAATGTAGTGCTGTTATAATTCACATTATGATTTCCCAAATGTGTGACAATAGTTAGTACAATGTAAAATTATATAATACTGTATAAAATAATTATTTAAGATTTTGTAGTGTCCTAGCTGGTAGGTTGCAAGCAAATAGGGTTAGTGAGCAGAGTCAAAAGATTGCTGTGCTTGACCTCAATTTTCATCAGATTAATACCAGATCTGTTTGAGCACAGGCCTCCAGGTCCAGCTCAACATCAGCCCCCATCTCTGTTGAAGTCATCGGAAGGTAATCATAAAATTATTCCAAAGTGCACAATTTCCTCACTTGTTAAATACAACAATAAGAAGTACTTTGAGATGATCTTTTCACTTTCCTTATAAATTGAAGATCAGGAATGAAGGAACAAAGGTCAATTAACTGTCTCTACCAAATATTTAAATTATACACACAGCTAACACTGTTTGTCTGATTACAGGTTGTATATATGGCATTGTACAGTGATGGTTTCTTTCTTGTACCTCTGCTGCATAGTGCTATGGAATCTTGTAATTGGATGAAATGGAAACTGCACCATCCTGTGAGCTACACTGAGGGCGCAGAAACAAGTGCCTTGGATTCATCCCACACTATGTTTATCTTGTGCTATACCTGCCCAAACTCACCCAGTAATCTAGCCACTCTATTGATATGAATATTGGTAATGGTAATCACATGGAAACTGTCACTAGCAATACATAATTTGGGCTACATGATACAGTTTCACAGGTTGAAGGGGAATAGATTGGTAGACAGAAGGGTGTAAGCTTCAGGTGCTGTCATTCTAATACTAGCTGGGCTTCTTCCTGTGGCATCAGTACAGTGCACAAAAGGCAGACTGGTCTGTACGTAATGGAAGGCAGTTTTTGTGTGGAAATATACATGATTATTAACTTACAATCTTGACACTACAACAATTGTTATCTGTTGGTATTGGTATTACATCATCTCCCAGGCAGTTAACATGTTTTGGAAGAACATGCCATTACCATCTTCAGAGCAGTAGTGTCATAAAACCACAAAATAAATTTTCACTGCTGTGAAGACCCCACACCCTAAGTCTGTGAATTTCACTGTGCCTTCATTTGATTGTTGTTTATTTTCTTTAATTAACAGTTCTCTTTGTTTCTTGCGGGAAATAATTGTTTTATGGTCATGCACGTACTGCAATTGGGATGGCCATTGGATATTTCCCTTACTTTTCTGTCTCTGAACTCCAATCTGAGAATTTGCTAGGGGTTACATGGCTAGTACTGACACTGCATATCAGAAGGTATAACACCAAGTAGTACATATCGTTTCCTGGAGATAGAATTATTCTTCAAATTTATTTCAATTCTACTTCCTTAAGTGAAGGAGCAAAGACAGTATGAGGGTAAGGAAATAAGCCACTTTTATGCATTCTTTAAAAAACTGATGTGTGATAGGTGCCTGTATCTGTCACAACATAAAGACATATTATGTTTCAAACTAGTGTATGAAATTTTTTGTCAGATTTTGTGGGAGTTACCTTTAACTTTATCAGGAGTACAATAATATAATTCACACAAAATCTTTGCCAGTTTTCTTCCAAACAGCTCATCATAGATCACATATTCCATTTTATCTGTCCTGTTTATTTTAACTACCTTCTGTTTGATGTATTTGCAACAAAATAAAAAGAATTATCTTAAACATGCATTGTGATTACTTCAGTCACAATATTCCTACTGTTAAGGATATGGTACTTGTGAAAACAATAACACATTTGTAATCCACACTACAGTGCAATGTACAACTCTCAATTCTTGTCATATCATCTCCCTACGTTGGCAAATACCATGACAGTGATATATAGCAGAAGTTGGTGTTGTGAAATCTAATTACAGTGTGTCAAAGTGAGAAGCTGAACCCACTCACAATTTCTACTACACAACTCGCTGCGTTAATGCATAGCATTTAGCACGATGACTCAGCGCACGTCGCGCTATATTACAACGCAGAGCATAGCCCCATGTGCCAGAAACTGTACCTAGGATGTCAAGCGTAAAGATTGAAAACCCCCAAATTGCGTTACGTACAAAGAGCGTACGTGACACTGAACTGTAATCCCTGACAGAGCGTATACCTGGAATCTATATGTATGATCTGTGCCTGTAGATCACAGAGAACGAAAGTGTAGGGCAAAATCGCTCGTACGATGAAGGTGTACCAAGTGGTGACAATTAACGAAGCAGTAAGCGAAAGGGTTAATCAAATAAGTTACACTGTTCTGTACATTAGTTACTAATGTCTTAAGGAGCCAAAGCCAGGATGGATTAACAATAGTTAAAGCATAACGCGTGCTTTGCGCACCGCGTAACTGGATATGATCGCGTTTAGTGTCGACATGGTGACGTGCTTTGAGGATATGTGTGTGAATGCGATGATTGCTGTTGCCTGGGAAACAAAGTCTGAGCACACGTAATTGAATTATACTAGTGGGAAAAGTTCATTAAAAAGTTAATGGGAAGTATCTCACACTAGAAATTACGTAGAAGTTGCGACCATGTGATAAAACCAGGCGCCAAAGCCAACAGAAACTATATCCTCTATGAGTTAATAACAAACACATTTAAACATTCAAATCGAAGTATCTCTTATATGTTATGAAAACATAAATTCTTAGTGTTATCTACAGAGAAGCCGAAGTTTAGTGTATTACAATAGCGAAAACAATAATGTGAAAATTTGTGGCCAAGTGTGTGAAACCACACGACAGAACAGTAACCTGTATGATGTATGCATCCCGCACATTCAGGGCCTACTGGATATTAATTTGACAGACTGGAACATTGCTCCAACTCTCACACACGGACACAAACACGCATGCATACAGTATACCCTTCTGTGTCATGTTTCATGGACAATCCTTTGTGGACTAAAGTACTTTCCAAAACACCCGCCAATCATTACTCGTAATTATCTGTTTTCTAATTATCCAGTTTATAACACAGTAGAAAAATTCATATTTCATCTTGGCACAGTGTGCTTGAATCTTCTCCCTCTACAGTTATCTCTGAATGTGACAAATTTCAACAGCAGTTGGTATTGGTGATATACAGCATTAGTTGCTGAAATTTTCTTTGATGATAATCTAATACAACCACTGCTTTACATGAAACTCGAGTCTAAATTTTTAATGTATATTTATTCAGTGTAGATCACATACAACAAACAAAATTATTTTATAGATGACTAGTTTCAACTGTGGCTTCAAACAATCAACATTACTTCTCCGAGGACAGAGACAGAAAACTTTACAACTGGCATTTTTAGGATGGGGATCATCACTTTACATTAAAATACATTACAAATGTGTATAAATATATGGAGGGTTTTCTGATACAACTCTCTCCATGTGTCTATATATATATATATATATGTATACGCTTTTATAATTTTGTACTTCACATTCCTGTAACTTTAAACTATTTAACTTTTAATTATGTATCTATACAACTCCATATATATATATATGTATATATGAAGAGAGCTGTATAGATACATAATTAAAAGTTTAAAGTTATAGGAATATGAAGTACAAAATTATAAAAGCAGATACTTTTGTACATTTGTACAGTACCAGAACCATTAGATGTTTGTGTAGGTCAATGTACAGTTCAGTTATAGGTGGGTTTTTTTTTTTTAAGGATTTTCTAAATTGTAACACTGGTTAATTTTGGATAGCCAAAAGGTGTTCTCCACTTATAGTGGATATTCTGAAATTTAAGTAATTGAACGTTAATACAAGACCATATTATGATATTGATGTAATGTTCAGTATTCTGGTAATAAAATTTTCAATTAGCAAGATGACTGCAATTTCATAATATTGTAGAAGTAACTTTTTTTATTGCAGAGTAGTTATTGTATGGGAAAAATTAATATAAAATAGTGGAATATTACTTGGTTTTTATATGTTTCAGCATACGTGTTGCATAAACTACAAGAATTTTATAGCATTTTATGCTGGGCTGGTGGGTACTTTTCCATACTGCTATTTGCTGATAGTACAATATGAGAGGCAGTTTTTATGAAGAGGCTCCAGTAGTGTACACACACAAATGTACTTCTTTTATAATTTTATATTTCCCACATCTGTAAACTTTTTAATTGTACATCTATACAACTTTTTTCATATATAGATGTATATAGGCTTATTGTGTCAGACAACCTTCTATTTATTTATACATATTTGTAATGTATTTTGATGTAAAGAGATCTCACATCTTATTGCAGGTGTAAAGTCTTCTGTATTCTTGGATAAGGCCTGATGACGGCTCGCAGCCAGAGCCGAAACTGGTCGCCTGTAAAATAATTTTAACATTTGCTGTATGTGACTGGCTTTGAATAAATATACATTAAAAATTTAGACTCGAGTTTCATGTAAAGCAGTAGTTGTGTTAGATTATCACCAAAGAAAATTTCAGCAACTATTACTGTATATCACCTATACCATCTGTTGTTGTAATCTGTCATATTCAGGGACATCTGTAGAAGGAGAAGCAGGCCAAATTCCTTATTATGCATTCATTTCATGCACACTATGCAAAGAATGTTGTTATTTGATGATGAGAATTCTTACGTTAATTCATTCATTCCATCGGCATGCGCGGAATGCAACAATTCCTTGCCGTTCCCAGGAGCTTCTTCAGTTCCTCTCTGTTATGTACCTTTTCCTGCCACCCTTCTCCACCAACTATTCTTCCATCCTCTCTCACCTCATCTTGCCATCTATTTCTTGGTCTACCTCTCAATCTTGTTGTTCCCAAATTCATATATAAAACACTTTTGAGAATTCTGTTTTCTTCCATTGTCTGTACATGCCCAAACCAATGTAATCTATTTAACCTGATTGTCTCATTCATATGTTAATGCTATACTTACTGTATTTTTAAATCTGGTTTTTGATACTCATATCAAGACCGTGGTAATGTCAGAGAAAATTACTGTTGCCATTTTCACTGTCTTCTACCTACAAGATGTGGGTGGGGTAGCTCAGTTGGTATAGTGACTGACTATGGGCTGGACGGTCTGTGGTCAAATCCCGGTGGGGACGAAATTTTCCGCCTGTCCAGACCGGCCCTGGGGCCCACCCAGCCTCCTGTAAAATGTGTACCGGGTCTTTCCCGGGGGTTAAGTGTGGCTGGGCCGTTCTGATGACCACTCACCCCCTTCTAGTGCTGCGGTCATGGAAGAGTAGAGCTATACCTCTACCCACCCTCTGGGCCACACTGGGCCTGTAATGGGAACAGTTTACCTTTTATCTTCCTACAAGATGAAGACAGCAGTTTCCTTAAAAAATGATGGTAACTGTGGCATCATGTTCCACAAGCTCATTATTTACCACTGAGACATCCTCGCTTTTGAGCACTGTTCTTTTCTGGGTTACTACACGGCGAGTAGCGGTATTTCTTAATTGACGTTTTGGGACAGCTGTTCAGTCCCATGTTCAAGGGGACCCTTGGTGCAACATAGCAGAAAATGCCAGATACTGAAGATGGTCAAGTGAACATACATGAATATGACCGCATTGCTTAGCCCAGTCCTTCAAGCATGGATGTGAGTGTAGCATGAGTGGAGGAAGTGATTTTGGGAAACAGAATCACACTTTCAGATTTATCCATGACATTGTGGTTATCCGTTGGGACACATGGCCTAATTTCATCTGTGACTGAGTTTTTAAACTTGTGCCAAAGGGGATAAATGCATAAAATCTCTTTGGGGATTGTACTGAAGAGTATTTGTGTCAGTGGAATGAATAAACTTAAACTGACATAGCAGTGACTTCCGATTTACTGTTGTATAACCTAGGGAGGAGGCCAAGGCCCACCCAGGGCTGTAGAGCCGATGATGATGATGATGATGACCTAGGGAACTTTTCTTAATAAACATGCTGTTTCAGGGGCCAAATGAAGGTGTACTCTTTAGTGTCAGGTGCTCAGATTCCCATCACTTGGAAAGAGTGTGGTCCTTGTGTTGACAGAAGATTACAGTAGTAGGAGTGCTACTGTGCGTGGCATGTTGGATATTCAATAATGAATCCAACATGCCATGCACGGTGGTATTACTACTATATGATCACCAGACTATGGCCTGTTTACTTCAGCCTGTGGTTATGTCTTGATTTGATACTGGCTTTTCACATAGAGGGCTTGTGGTATTGTACATATTGTTCTAAGAGGTGCATGTACATGTATCTTTAGGCATTCCTTTAATATTTTATATTTCCTAACCTTTTAAATAAAGCCAACTTGGTGCACAATATTTCTTATTTCTTTTCTGTACATGTTTCGGGCGACTATGTGTCCATCATCAGGAGAAATAACTGTACCTATGCAACACTTGGTACTTGTCACTCCATATGGATGACTGTCTGGTATGAAGGGTGGAATGAAACATTCTTTTACTAACATTTCCATTCGATAGCTGTCTTACTCTACTGTCTCAGAACTTAAGTTTTCATGGCTGATGCTACCAATGCATGTATGAAGTTGTACAGTTATATTTTTGGCATCCTGGACATAGAATTTTTATTCCAATTGAATTCCATGGTATTTCCTTACACAAAAAAACAAAGCCAGGAAGAGAGGAAGGAAGTGTTGACACTTTTATGCATTATTTACAAAAAAATAAGGCATGGTAGGGAGACAATTATCTGTTCATTCACAATTTTAACTTGGAAAGTAATACATGAAATTTAGTGATGGTTTTGGTTGGGGTGGGGGGAGGAATTCATATTAAAATTTGTCAGAATATTAGTGTAATTTACATGAAGTCTTTACTAATTTTCTTCAAAGCAGCTCATCATAAATTACATATTTCATTAGATCTGTGTTGTTTACCTACTTTCTGTTTGATGTATTTGCAAAAGAATAAAAAGAGTAGCCCAAAGAGATAGTGTGATTACTTCACTAACCTTTGTACGATGCATCCTATTGGTGTAACACTTGAATGTACAATGTTTTCAATCATAGATAATAGACATTTGCAAAAGACTGAGTTGTGTGTGACTACAAACAGCGTTACACATTTCTTCAGGAACAATACACCCAATCTACAATGAATGAATATCGAGGACAATAAGGTACACGTAACAACAATCATACATCTCAAAAATATTCGTAATTCACACTACAGTATAATGTACTGCCATCTCCTCTTGTCATATCTTCTTCCCTTATTTGTAAATAACAAGACTGATATTACAGCAAAATCAGAAAGTAAGTTGTGGTTTTGCAAAACCTAACAGGGTGTTCACTTTTGAAGTTGAACTTTCTCACATAATTAACATTCACAACCTGTAATATATCATCTTATGCTTCTTCTGGATGAACAAATTATGTTCATTTTATGTTTATTGGACCGTGCGTCATTGTAATAGTTGAAGAATAAAAGACCAACTTGATGTCACTTGCTATTTTATTTCACCTCTTATGTACTCAACATGTTTCGAATATTAATATATCCATCATCAGGAACTCGAAACTGTGTTGTTGAATTGCCACATCGGTCGTTTTGTTCTCGGTTCGTTGTGCGTTGGAGATTTGGTGCAGATGGGTTTTGAGTAGTGTCCATGTTGCAGGCTGAAGCTGTGCTCAGCCCGCAAAACGGACACTACTCAAACCCATCCGCACCAAATCCCCAACGCACAACGAACCGAGAACAAAATGACCAATGTGGTAATTCAACAGCACAGTCGCAAGCTCCTGATGATGGATGTAATAATATCCGAAACATGTTGAGTACATAAGTGAAATAAAACAGCAAGTGACATCAAGTTGGTCTTCTATTCTTCAGAAATTATGTTCACACTTGCTTCTTCTTTAACAAGAAGCCTGTTGTTTCAAATTTGTTCACCAGTTGATATGTTGTTCATTTTAAAGGAACTGAAACGCCAAGAGACTGGCTTCTACAACTGCTATGATGGTGTTTATAAGATTTCATTTTTCAGGTTTCCACCATATGTACCTTCTGTATTATGGGCACATCACTCTCCTGAATAAGAGCCATAATTCATCACAATAAAAACATGAAAGCAAAACTTGAATTCCATGAAAATATAATTATTTAATTCTTAATGGCTACAAAGTTAACTAATGTAGTAACTTTTAATATACATGAAACACTCCCAACACCTAACAATACACACAACTCCAATGTCAAATTAATCCTTGAATTTTAAAAGCATTACTGAAATGACGCATTACACCATGAAATGAAGGACTTGGCTACAATACATCAAAGTTTACAGTACGTAAGCATTATGTGCACTTTTCAGGCATGCCGTTATCAGTCACCAACCTCCTAGATATCAACACACACACACACACAACAGTCAATGCAGAATATAAAACACAGTAACACATTGTTCCTTTGGTGCCTTCAACCTGGAATGATTTTAAAATATGAATATTACATATTGAGGTAATAAAGTACATATGGTTACTCTATATTTTGAATAGCTTTAATTATGGGCTATATTGTTCTTTGGTGCAGATATTACTACTCAGTATAATACTCTTCTTTGGACTCTGTCCATTGTCAAATTTTTTGATAGAGCAGCGTGTTTCAGAAACCGGCTCTGCTTCTGTATTTGGGCAAGGAAAGTGTCTAATCTGGTATTCCCCTTAGATAACGCTATTCTTAGTCACTGGAGAATACAAATCAGTAAACTCGTTATGCTATGCACCTGCGAACAGATCTTGTCCAAGGGTAGTAATAGGAAAATGGTTATTAAAGGTTAAAAATTAACTAGATGTTAAAATGAAACTTGGCCCAACCATAAACCGTAAGAGGAGTCATGTTCTCAGACACCATACAAAAACCAGAACACATGTATTTAAAATTCTCAACACCACTATACCATCCGGGAAGAAAACTGCAAATCTTCATGGGCTCAAATATGTTTATAAAACAAAGGTGTATTATTTAGTCATTTCATTACCGCTCAGGGAAAATCAGATCAGCAATATTGCAAGGCTGGGATGACTTATAGGATTTGTTGAATATGACATGTGGGCTGAATCTTCTATATTTTTTATATACATGATATGTTTCATTCTGTAAGATCTCAGCTTGATTCCACAATACATGATGACCCTCTGCAAAGGCATGTTTAGCTAATCTAGAATTTCTCCAGGTGACCTAAATTCCACCTGTGTTCCTTAAGTCTTGCAGCTGATGGTCTGCTTGTTTCTCCAATGTAGCGCCTGCCAAATTCACATGGAGTACTACAGACATAATTCACCATCTCCTGTTTAGCCCTTATTAACTTGGTTCTTATAAGTGAATTGTTAAGGGCATGTCTCACCTTTGCAAATGGGTTTTATGTTGTATCTGACGTACGTTCATACTTTTCAGAATTATCCATCACGTATTGTATAGATATAAAACCGAGTGGTTTACCTCATTCTTCAGATGAATATGGAGGTAGATGTGTGGTATAGACTTTGCACAATTCCTCCTTTCATGTGGTCAATGATGTGATTAAAAATGGACGTAATGGTCATTGTATGCACGTTTTCTGTAGGCTGTGGTGTCCAGTGTAGATCCTTCCTGATAACCAATATGTCCATAAATGAAACTGCACCATCTGTTTCTATTTTCATTTTAACCTTGATGGTAAGCGTTAGACTACTGATATTGTTAAAGAAATCCTGTATAATGTCTAATCCATGATGTCAAATCACAGGTGTATCATCCACATAAACGCCACAATGATTGTGTTCTACCATGTCCAGCTCTAGTTTTTCAGAATGTTCCATAAAGATGTTGCTTACCACTACAGACAGCTTCCCATAGCCATACCCTCCTTTTGTTGAAAGAATTTGTCATCAGCTTGAAAGTATGTAGTTTTTAGGCATGCTTCCAATAACTCCATAATGGCAGCCACCTCTTGTTTAGAGCATTCAACCAGTGTGTCATCTTCCTGTAGCTTGTTTCTGATGAAACGGAATGTTGGAGAAAGGGCCGACATCAAAACTGACTGGTGTATCTGATCCTTGAACAATTACAAATTTATGTAAATGTAGAAACTTTTCTTTTTTACTCAGGTTTCAACCTTGCCAAACAATGAATACAGTATGTCATGAAGGAATCCAGCTAAGTTATAACAGAGAGAACCAACAGAACTTATTACTGGTCTTCAAGGAACATGTTTTTTCTTAATTCTACAAAGGCCATGTCAGTGCGGAGGTTTACTATGATAAGGGGTTAACTTGTGTTTCAATCCAGCATGTTTTACATCTTTGTACTTTGAAAGGAATATCTGAACTGCTCATATGCCCCTTATTCCAACAGTAAATTCTACTGTTGTATTTGGATTCGTCCAAAACCACCTTGCAGTTGTCCTTGCCTGCCTGTAATATCCTGATATCATTATGCGGTATCACCGATTTCATGCATTTAGTTCTCTTTGTTGCATAGTTGTGTTATATTATGTTACTTTGTTGCATATGTTAATGTATATTGTATTTTTTTTAATTGCATACGTATTACTGTATGGTTCCAATGTACACTGTGGCTAAAATGCCTATTCAATGACGTGTGACAGTGACTAATGTAACCCGGACTGTGCCTGTGTCAAAGTGCACCTCATGACCGGATGTCATGCTGAAGCACGATCACGTGCAGCACAAGGTTCAGGAATATGAGAACTCTGGGCGGTAATTAGTCCCAACTTTTGCACACACTCCATCTCCACGACAATCGCGTCTAACACAAAACACAGCAGTTCTTCACCAGACGCCGAGCGGTCAAGACCACCGAGCCTCCACTGGCATAGATTACCAACTGTCTGAGTTCTCGCCCTCCTTGTAACTTCATTACTCGCTCTCAATAAACTTCATATACTTTGTATAAATGAGTTATTGTTGGAGCCAGCAGTCCTTCACAGCCAGGTCTTAACCAGAGTTCGAGCTCAGCCTTCACCAGGGAACAATATCTACGATACGTTCCCTATCGGGATACAGCATCTTATTGTCATGTTTGGTGTTGGGTATTTCGACTTATCCAACATGGACCTATCAAACAAATCAAAATATCTTCCCTTACCTAAAGACGGAAGCAGAGCCAGCTCCCAAAGTGCCATGCCTTATTACAAAATTAGACAACGAACATAGTCCAAAATAGAAGATTATGTCATTGTGTCATATACCTTTATCACATCCCAACAGAGTTGAGTTACTGCTCAGTAGTTTTATAAACTTCACTGCAGAACTTTATAAAGCCTGCATTCTAGTGCTCAAATTTCATGCACGGTTGTGCAACTGGAAATGTCGTGTAAGGTGACTGCGTACTGCAAAGCTCATCCCACAGACATGACAAGTGTAAGGTTTCATACCTGTGTGGAGCATGGAATGAAGCTTAAGACTTCCTTTCAGTGTGAAATTTTTGCCACAAACTTCACACGGATGCAACGACTGACCCAAATGCTGGGCCCTGTGAGAGTCATAACTTGCTTTACCTTTATATGTCTTCCCACAGATGTCACACGGATAACTTGCTCGATGTACCGAATGTAGCGTAAGGTGAGTCTTCAAACTACCTTTAAGAGTAAAACCTCTACCACACACAACACATAAAAAAGGTCTGTGGTTCGTGTGCAACACTGAATGTGACTTTAGTCCCCCTTCCACTTTGAATTTCTTGCCACACACATGGCAGTGATATGACTGTCTGAATGTGTGCAGCTTTTCATGGGTCTTAAGACTGCCTCTAAGCGTGAACCTTTTACCACACACCTCACAACTAAATGGCTTGCTCCGTGCTGAAAGTGGTGGTTTGTTTCTGCCATACTGGTGCACCAAGCTCTGCCCTATGTAAAAAGTTACATCATCACTGCGACTTGCTGAGAATGTGCCCATGCCTGGAGCTGCACAACTGATGTTGTATATTTCCTTCTTTGTGCACTGTCTGGTGAATACGGGTTGGTTTGCTGCCACTCCTTCAGGAATATCATGCCCGTGAAACAGCTGGGGAAATCTAAAGCACATATATAGTGTTACGGTTTTTGCGATAAGATGAGGGTTACATCGTGAACATTCGGTAGCATGCAATTGGGAAACTCTGGGCCCACTATTAATAAAAATTTATACACAAACTTGTGACAACCATCGCCAGGCACTCAACTTACGTAACTCTAAAGTGCAATGAATGTTTTTGTAAGATTTGATATGCATCTGCAACCCACAGGAAAACATTTCCAGCACCTACATTAAATATGGCGAGTAAAAGCGTCATTTTTAACTGCAGTACACTGAACTAAATTGAATGGACCCTGCCAGATTGGAACAGCAGAAAATCCTGTGCCTCCTGCCATCATGTGAAATGGCCAGATTTAAGTAGCAATGTGAGTTGTCACATAAAGTTATACCTCAAGACATAACAAAACGCCTATTATAACACTGCAGTTCCTAAGAGGACAAAAAAACTGGGCCAACCTACAGCTATGATATGTAACATATAAAACATACATACATGCTAATTTTACCTGTACTTCACACCCAACATTTTAAGTCAAGCATGCATATGGCAGTTAGATATGGGAAAACCCCCTCCCTGCACCACTCTTCCCTGGATGACAACCACTAATGGTAGAAGTACTAAAAATCCAGTAATTATGAGGGCTACAAAGTATCATGACAATTTGTAAGCTAGTTCAAAATGTACATTAGTAAGGGAGAACATAAACATTTTGCCCAGAGGAATGAGAATACCAGAAGGATGCCCCTCCTTATAATGGAAAAGTTGGGTATCAAACGACAGAAAACACATAATGAAAAGCAAAATGGTTTACATCTGGTGTGAGTAATGTGATTTGGTTTAAAGCTGTCATTTACAGAGTCACAAAATATCCAGCTGGTCACAAAATATTTTATAAATAGTATCAGTATTATGATTTGGTGAACGGCTGATAATTATGATTTGGTGAATGGCTGATAGGCAATCAGTTAGTCACAAAATTCCAAGTTTTTCCATAGAACTTCAAGGTTCACTACAAAAGTCACAAGCCACAAAAGGTTTCTATCCAGGGTCAGACTAATTCAATCCAAACCCTTCCAAGCTATGTCTGGTAATATAGTTAAATTAGTGAAAGAAACTGCAGCACTTACATCAGAAGTAACTTACACTCACTACCATCATCCTTATGAAAAGAAAATTTTTCTTTTTGGTTACCCTGCAACTTCATCAAACAGTTTAAATTCTCTTGCTAATTGATCAAATTTAAAAATAGCAATTTATTGTATATTTCATGTGGTTAAGCAAAATTTTAAAGCTTTTGGCATAGAAAATCCAAAAGAGATATTGAATTGATATTACTCCTGTTCGAGATTCAAATATAACTTCTGAACCATTAACCCTTTAATGCCAGAATTAAATTCCCAGTGTACTATAAAAAAGACGGGGACTTAAATGGCTCATCACGTTATTTTGCATGCTATTTGCCAACAACTATAGTGGTTGTTCAGCTTTCTCAGCATGACAGTGCTGTAATGACTATACTTCTTTGGCACCAAAAGGTCAGAATCGCATTAACAGTTATCAACCCATCTACACCTACGACATACAAGTGGCATCAGACTTTTTGGATTTCTGATCAGTGCCTTGTATCCGGTTTTCATGTCCCTCACATATCCTACGTGTCCCTATGTATATACATACACGCTTACATGCATAAAACCCTCCATGGTGCAAAATTTAGTCATAATCACACTAGGATGTGGAATAAACCGATATATTGACCCTGATATTTTGTCAGCAGTACAAAACAAGAAACACCTCATTATGAAATTCTCTCCACCTTCCTTCTATTTCTTCCCTCTCAAAGGGCCCCATACACTCTAAGTTAAACTGCACAGTTTAACTATGTGAAAAAACTGCATGAGAAACTTAACTGAATGTGTGTGGGATTCCCTGAGTGAACTGCACAGTTCTCTGCGTGAAAGACTTCTGTAAAGGACAGTTCTGGGGCCTGTGCAATCGCCTGTCAAAATTGCGCGGTTTACTAAGTTTTTCCATCAGGTGAGACATCACACAGTAAAATCGCTCAGTTTAACTGAGAGTATATAGCGCCCTTTAGGTCCAGATATTTTCAACAAACTTCATCTTGTTTATATCCGTGCACTAATATCACTGTATCTAATACCAACAAATGCCTTCACATATTACTAAGTCACCACTTATTTAAGACTATATTTCACTCCAACATGACAGAACCCTAGAAAAAGGGGGGGGGGGGTTGAAACATGTTGGAGTGACGTATAACAACAACAACAACAACTCCGTGGCCTTAGTCCGCACGCAAACTATACCGACAGAGCGGCCGTCGCCGGTCGGCGAAGTTAGTGCCAACTTTTACAGATAGAGGGGTGTCACATGGTCAGCGCAACGGGTCCCCACAGCCGTTAATCTCTGTTTTCTAGACCTGGAGCCGCTACTTTTATCATTCAAGTAGCTCCTCAATTGACCTCACGAGGCTGAGTGGACCCCGTTCCAGACC
>Ga0131853_10010559_pt1 | contig 16886 bp, 6 predicted proteins | sample TergutLab28metaG_FD_92764 | JGI IMG/M metagenome (GOLD analysis project Ga0131853, IMG submission 92764) | Labiotermes labralis P1 segment gut microbial communities from Petit-Saut dam, French Guiana - Lab288 P1 (version 2) (version 2) | ecosystem: Host-associated > Arthropoda: Insects >...
AACCAATCTATGGGGAGAAAAAAGTTTATTTGCATTTCGCCATACAAAGCCTGCATAAAATAAGAGCTTCAAAGAATCTTCATATAAGGAAGCAACCAGAGGAATAAAAACTTCAGAATCCGAAAAACTCTGGACTACATTTTGCTTGCATTTAAAACTTACTTCTTTTCATTGTTTAAGTCAAGCGTTTAAAAAACTTGAACACCATAAATTCTATGTTCAGAATCTTCGTGTTTGTACCGTGTGTCAGTGACGATTAAAATAATTTATTACCCAAAAGATGTACAAATATATAATTCATAGATACAATTAGAATTATTATGAAATATTTAAAAATATTTAACATAAATATTTAACACAGATTAAAATGCTTTATCATCCAACAGATGCACAAATATATAATTCGTAGATAATATTAAAATTATTATAAAATACTTAAAAATATTTAACATTTTAAATGTTTTAAAATATTTTATAATAATTCTAATCCTATCTACGAATTATATATTTGTGCATCTGTTGGATAATAAAGTATTTTAATCTATGTTCAGAATAACTGAAGTCTCCCCTCTAAAACGGAGTTTATTTGAACAATTGAGGGTTAATTTGTATTTTTAAGGATAAAAGTGAAATTAACAAGACCGTGAGAACGCAAATGACAAAATGTAGGCCACAACATGTCCAGTAATGCGCACAGCAGTTCCAGTACCTTTCCTTCACATTAAATTCTCACACAGTTCAAGTGCATTTCCCTAACATCTTGACGATTCCTTGGAAATGCGTTCACACTGCCAACACACTGTGTGGAACGAACAGGAACCCAATATTTTTAAGAGGATTTCGTTATCAGGAGATGGTAAATGTGGATAATTGACAAGCGAATGATTCTTAATGGCGATGTTCTAGAAGTGTATCGTAAAATTATTTGTTTTGAATCTCGGCCACGCGATTGGCCATTCTTGGAGGTTCTTCTTAGTTTTACTTGGTGTCTCAAACAAATTCTAAGATATTATTTCGAAATTTGCTGTGACTCTCTTAACAAAAAGTAACTTAACGTTGAGGTCATGTGGGAAGAGAAGCTGTCTTGTTTGGCGAGTATTTCTTCTATGTTTGTTGGAGCCTAACATGAATTAATTTTTTTTTTCGAAAAACCGGAAACTACTCGCCAGATGACATTGCGTCACATCCCATAAAATTGTATTTTTAAAAAGCACAGCTGTCAGAACCCAAAACCTTGCTTCTTTCAACGCCATTAGAATTCGTAAATTTGTGCAGCAGATGAAGCGTCGTTAAATGACAAAATAACGAATCAATAAACATAATACAATCAGAGGTGATATTGTATGCTTTCTTCAAATATTTTCATTACAAAGCGTGTGTAGTGTCTTGTCCCGATATAAACTAAAAGTGGTTCGGTCAGAAAATAAGTTTGCACAGCCATCGTGTCAAAAATGTTCCTTTTTCGCTACAACGTACCTTGAAATTTGTGTTCGTCCAGATTTTTTTTGAGGGTTGAAAGCGAAACAATAATTGATCGGCAAGAAATCCTTGTGATATAATCACAATCAGTGTAGATTCTTTAATTGGTAAAATTATATAGCACGTAAACTGAATTTCTGAATGATAATCGTACTTTATCTTATTTAGATAATACTATGGGAATTTTGGCGAAGAGAGATTCGCGTGTAACTGTATGTGGGTTCTCGGTAGTGGAGCCAATCAAAATAGAGATATGCCTTTCCCCACATTTTACAGCACCTGAACTTTCATTACAGTGTTCACACCAACATCTCTCCGGACAATACTTTTAGACAATCACATCCACGACCCCCAAAACCGTATTTCTTCAAGGCATGCTTTAATATTATCTTCCCATCCAAGCTCGTTTATTTCAAAGAGATTTCTTTCCAATAATTCAGTCGACTAGGCAAACAAGTGATCTATATCAATCCTACAAAGAAGCAATTTCATTAACACCTATCACTGCAACGCCATAATACAGACTTTTGCGACATGTTTCGAACTATGACCGCCACTATGGCTTACTTGTATTCCTTAATTACTGCTCTTGTGTAAACAAATTTGTTATGAGTTTCTAATTCCTTTCTTATCTCCAGTGATATTTGGTAAAGAATGCACGTTACCACAATCTTGTTTTTGTCCTTCGAAAACCTGATATTGGCTGATTGCCTTCTAGGTTTTTCGTGCCTCGTCAATCCAATTAAGTAAAGAAAAACTTATTATAATTTCCTATGTTATTCCTTCAAACGTAAATATTCCTTTCGACATGTTAATTCAACTTACGGCCTAACCTCCAACCAAATGTCAGTACAATTACTTTTCGAGGACTAGACATTTTAACCCTTCAATATTTTTCTCATAACCAAACTTATAAAATTCCATCGCACGTTATAAATAACAAGGAATGGAGACAGCTTGTCAAAGTGGTCTTTGTCAGTTTAATTACTAGTTTAAGAAGAATATATTAAAGATTTTTATACGTAATCTTCATAAGTGCAGTGAAGTGTTCAAGTTCTATCGTACGATGAGTACAGGAGAAAATTTGAGCAGGTGGTGTTCGAAACATTTTGTGGCTTATCGTTATTGATTGAACTCCAATGATATCAGATTTTTATCAGTACTCACACATTTGTACGTATAATTCTACACTTTATTAACATTACAATTAGAAGAACTCTTTAAAAAATCGTTTAGAATTTAAATAGTTTAAACCAGAAGTACCATAATTATTTTACGAAATTTTGAATGTTTTGGTAAATACACTTGAGAGTTTTAAAGGATTTCAGATTTCAAGAATAACAGTTACATATAATGTGCTTATGTTGGAAATAAAGTGTACCAAAAGTTTCCGGGGTATTACGTTGTATCGGCGCATAAATAGTTCCCGACTTTTATAAGGACTGTATTTTCTTAAGACTTAGGGAACCAGCTAGCGACAGAGCGTCACATCACAGGTAAACTGAATCTTCAGAAACACCGTTGAGAGAACCTCAAATCTCGCAGAAATTAAGTTCTCGGTACGGAACTTGACTTAGTTTTCCACCACCTCTTCTGGGCCATTCTGGTACACAAATATAATTCGTACGTGGAACACGCTTTTCAAATTAATTCTTAGTATTTGTTATAGCCTAATTCTTCTAACCTCGAAATCAACAATGCTGTTTTTCAGGGTAGCAATTGACAGAAAACTGTTCTCCTTATTTCATTCCATATACCCTACAGCAACAGTGAGAGTGACCATAGTAAATACTTAAATTGTAAGGCATCAAATATGTCTTTAAGAGGAACTTCATTGTGTGCAGCCGTTTACTTAGTCTGGAATGGATAATTAAAAAGATAAAGCAGTCCCGTTACAGGCCTGGAGTGGCCCGGGGGGTTCCAGGAAGTTAAGGTTCCCAGATTACATGACAACGGCACAGGATGGTGGTAAGGTTGTCAGCCTTACGTACCGGCCGCCTTTACCCCCAGGAAATGCTCCTGGTACTCATTTCTGGTAGAGGTTGAGTCGACCCCAGGGCCACAGTGCGATCGGAAGGATTTTATATCAATAAAAAAATTCCAATTATACCAGCTGGGATCGAACCAGCGACCTTCCTATTTGTAGCACATCACGTTAATCACTGTGCCACCGCGGTCCCCCGGGAATGGATAATTAGCACATACTTTTCAATGTAGAGATTTTAGCCACAATTATATTCTTCAGACAAATATTTCCGATAAAGAGTAAACCTGTCGAAGTTGTTGGACTGTTAAAAATTTTCAATTTGAAACATTAACAAAAAAAACTTGTTTCATTTCACCGATAACAGGCTTTTCACACAAATTACACCTACGGACAATGATTTATTCCAATTTTTAGGGTAATAAGAGCGAAAGAACAGATAAGAATTTCAACAGCGCTAACATATTTCATTCACAAGGAATATTAAATTTTTGAAGATTTTGATAAATTAAACCAGTTTATAACACTCTAAAATTAGATTAAATCAAAGCAGCAAGGCAAAGGAATGTTAACTTGGAGTGACCACTTAATACAGTCAAAAACAGGCCGAAGACAGCTTTTATCACCTTGAGATTTATCTCACGGCAAGAGTCATTGACCTGAAAATGTACCACCTTGACTGTTAGGTGAGCATTTCTATAAGGAAAAATGTAACGAAATGAAAAATATTTCAGTGATACAACGTGTATCTACATTTAAAAAAATTCAAGGAAGAACGCACGCGTGTGGCACTAGAAGGCCGCACGTTTCTGAGACGTTTCAATTGGGGTCGCAAGTTCCCTCTCCCTGTACTTCCCCCCATACAAGCACCTATTTTCCTGTTCTTCTCACAAGGCACAAAATCTTGATATAGCTGTACCTGTTTCATTTCTCCGCAGTCAGTGTTAAGAAACTCACGCCTATATTCTCATCTTCACCAGGCGAATTACTCGACATTAAAATATTCGGACAATCTTATGTGACGAGAATCGTACCTGAAATTTTGGATTGTGGCTAGCTTTTTCTAAAGAACCAACCAGCGAAAGTTCTCCCTCCTCGCCGTTCCACCTACAATTGCAGGTCATATCAGCCACCGAAGCGTTGTGGAATTTTAGCTCGACGTCTAAATATCAGTCACGAAGTTTGGGGATAGTGTAAATGAACCTAAAATTAAGCATATCTAACCGGAAATCTAAATAAATGGCACACATAATTTAGAGTGTCAGTTGATTTATCGAATGAAGGGTCTGGAAGAACAATGCTTATAATAATCATGGGAGAAGTAATGAACACATTAAAGATTTGGAAAAATAATGTAAAAACCACATGGAAAACTTAAGCGTAAATGGCTGGATAATACTAAAATGTACTTTAGAGAAAAGGTTTGCGAAAATGTGTACTACCTTTTTCTGGCTCACAACAGGGATCAGTAGCAGGATTATAAGAACAGACTTTAATTCATGACATAGAAACGTAGAATGTTTCCGAAAGTGCGAGGTGTTTAACCCTTTAAACACCGAATTAAATCCCATCTTCCATTTGCTGAAATTATTATGGAGCTCACCATATTCTCCACGTTAGCAGGGTAAGGGTTAATCAAATTTACGCCAAAGTTTCTCCCTCCCGATTCGGATTTTTATACATTTTTTTCTGGTTCAATCCACAAGAAATATATTAGCCTATTGCAATGATTCATAACCGCTTCTCACCACATCCCTTCTCAAACCCAGTTACAATGTATGATCACAGAACTACAGAAACACAACAGCTGATGTTGCGCCGTTAAATAAATTAAGTTGCGGACATTTGCTACGTGCTACAATAAAATAAAGAAAGTCCAGTATAAGTAAAATGGCATGTTATTATACTCGTACAAATGTAGATTGTTAAGTCATTCCTTGGATAATTAAACATTAGAAATTAAGGCATATGTCCGAAGTTAGTTATAAATCCACGCTTTCTTAAACTCCGCATTACAAGTAGACGAATGTGATAATCAGGTTCAAGACCTAGCAGGATTCTCGCCAGATAGTGTGCTTCTTTCACACTTTGAATAACGGACAGTTCGTACATCAGAGTTAGCCCGAACGATAAGGCTGACAGAAAAGTACAGTATTTTACTTCACCATAAATTCCAAACCTGATTCATCTGCTGTTCATCCCGTCGCCTAACCACTAAGCCAAAAGAGCAGTCCCGGTTCTTACAATGATAAAATATACAGAGAAATGTTTACGTGATGCAAGGTAATTGGTCGGAGGTTCAAACTTTCCCAAATATCCCATGAACCGAATAAAATGAATATGAGCTGCACTTTCGTAACTTTATGTATGTTTTTTTTTTATATATAAGTAAGTAATTAATACATTTTCACTTAGTTATTTAAGATAAATCTTGGTTGTCACATGAAAAGTTTACTTGGACACCAACAGTTTAATTCTCCTTACATTGTGTCTTTTAAACCATTAATAATAATTATTCTAATTTATATTTCATTCTATTAACCCCTTAAATACGAAGCGCAGACTGTTTTATTTAAAGACCCGTGCTGTACCGCGCAGTAAACACTTTTAAACTTGGTTATAGAAACCAAACAATTTATGAAATATGGAGCAGAATTCGCTGTTTGATCTGAGATAAATACACAACAAATAAATACAGTATGGACAGATGTATAATTCTTAAGTGGTAAACCAGTTGGTGCACGAAACCAGTAGGCTATAAAGGTTCAATTATAATCCTTTATTGTACTGCACTAAATTTAATATCCTCTGACTAAAAACTTATGGTCACTCATCATTTAGTTTAGTTTATTGGTAGGCCTTGTAAAAGAAACTGCGAGGCACATGTAAAGCATGCAGACATTCAACTGTGTTCACATGAGAGAAAAATAATTATTCTATAATATCCCACGTGCTCTTGCTACCAGTACCGCCTTTAAGACAAAACAAAATTGTATTCAATTGTTGACTTTCCCTGATTCATTACTTTTAGAGTTAAATCCTTAGCGGGGAATGTATTTCAATATTATGAAGTCCAGTCTGGATGTTAGAAGTTCCTAACGTGTTAGTAATATAAATCGAAGGTTCGACTGCTCATATGCCACTGTCGCTGCGAGTACTTCATTTGACCTGGCTTCATTAAGCCGTCTTGAATGAAGGGTTTCAGAGTAACTCAGATCTGCAACATGACTTCGTCATCAATGAAAACGACTGTGGCAGATGGCTACACGCTTGGTAAGCCAAGATGCATAGCAGGACGTGGTAGTCGAAAGGGCTTTACCAAATATTTCACACAACTGCGAAGCAACACGCAGCTAAAGCTGTACTGTTACACTAGCTGGCTTGACGGTACTTGAAACGTTATCAAGTAAAGTTCTGTTACATTCTGATCAAAGCCATTGTTTGTCCAACCAGTGACAGCGTTTACAGTCACTGCTTGGACAAACAATGGCGAGGTCTTGTAATGAAACTTCCTGATATATAAGAGTTCATTTTCTTGCCATATAAACTTCCGTAACTTCCAGATATGCTAGGCAAATAATGTTGTGTAGAATCACAGAAGAAAAGTTTAGTACATAACGGGTAAAGAGAAAAATTCTGACAAAATCTGGGGCAGTGCAAGTTTCATCAATTAAATAGAGTAGTCTGTGAATTAACCTCAAAGACACTTGGTCGTATTATTCTGCAGTGTCCACTTATGTGGCAATAGCGAAAGTACTGATGCGTTTTCATATCTGATACACATGTTATTAGAAATACATTTTTTTAAAACCAACAAATTTGAAATTTATATCAACAATTTAAAAGATTCTTGACAGGAAATGTACAATTGCAAATGTAACAGAATTTACAGTAGCCCACGGAACACAAGACATAACTAAGCAGCTCCATGTAACATATTCCTTCTTATCAATACAAGAATTCCTTAGCTATTCAAAAAATTCCCTACATTTTATGGCAACCGAATATGCATTAAGGCACCACCTTCACCTCTTTACCCGACAATCTTCACCAGGCAATTTTGAAACAAGAACTCAGATCGTACGATACACGTGACAGAGGTGCAAGGCTCTACTTTTTAAACCATCTTTGTATCACGAGTTGAATTCATTCATTACTAAACTCATAAAACGTAGCTTGAATTAAATATTACACACATGAAACGACAAAATCCGTCCTTCCTGTCCATACTATTTTACGAAAAATTCACCATCTTTGTTGCCTGTACAACCCGAAGCGGATGGTTGAATTAGATGTGAAGCTATTATTAAAATGAACGTTATGTTTTATAGTAATGGCGAACATCGCAACTTCTTATGATTAGCTACAATTGAGGGAGTTTGTTGAAATATACCTGTAAGTAACCTGATTTATTTTGGTTAGATTTTAGTGCGCATTATTTTATCTAACATAACTCTTCTTGGTGGAGTGAGCTTGATAGGAATCTGCCCACAGCGTTTACATATTTCTAGGATTATCATATAAAAGTTTCCTTTATTTCAATTCAATTCAAGGCATATTTTATATATACATTTGCAACGAACAGTAATTACATTTACAGCCAGCTTTAATATTAAAACCTATTCATTTTGTCACACATTTGTGTGTCTTGTATAATACCTTCAACAACACAGCTATTATTTTCATACACATCCACAGCGTCTTTGTAATAGACACTCTGAACATTTTAAGAATTATGAATCTAATCTTAACCCTTAAATCGCTTACGTGGAAAATACGGTGAGCTCCTAATAATCCCAGCAGATGGCAGATACGATTTAACTCGAAGTTTAAAGGGTTAAACAGTGTTTCATGAAATCGTATTCTAGAAGGTCAGAATTTATTTCCGAGTTACCGTGGCATGTGCAAAAGAATTAAACGATGAGCGAAATCGAAGTAATTAGCATTGAAGTTTGTGTCAAGTTAATTTCAAATAATCTTTAAGCTTAGTTCTTTACCAGAATCATTGTGCCGTTTCGGTAGCTAGCTCGTAGAATCAACTCAATTCTTTCGAGCAGAAGATTTTTTCTTTCAGCCAACTAGACAAAATTTACAGCACCCCTACTGCGATTCTGGCATATGACAAAAAGAAATGCAAATGTTTGTTTTGATTTTCTCGGCATAAATTATTATTGTAGCGTGCGATGCCATAATATTTGTTGCCTCTATTTGCAGGAAAGTATTGGTATAGCTCAGCTGCTGATTGTTCTCAAATGTGTCCACAGGTTTCTTTGACAAGTTAAGTGGAATAAGTTGCAGCTCTGTACAATAATTATGTTCATATGGAGCAATGCTCTGTGAATCATGCGTTATTCATTAGTCCTACGTTTGGTACACCAACCAGTATACTGTGGGCTCTCCCTGTCTCTCAATGCGATCGTTAATGAGACTTGCGCACTGCGTCGTTAACTATTGTAATTATATGGGGCACAGCACAACACTCCGCCTATGATATGCTGTGCTTTCCTTGAATTTAATTTCCATTCCTTAGGTGCCTGTGCTGATGATGAATGTCTCAGCTTGTGTTTATTTCTCCTCCCCTATCCAAACAATTAACAGAATCCGTTGTCCTAACACCCGGGAAAATTTCTGAGTTAAATTGCAGGAATTTCGGGTAACTCTTCGCAATTTGTCGAAGATTTGTGGGTAGGGAAGAAGTTAATTATATTTAAGTAGTCTTATGAAAGTAACTGTTTCTTATTATAGTGATAATATCCTTTTTTTATTAATGTACAAATATTCTCTCGCTGCTAAATATCTCGACGATTGCGTAGTTCGTAATATCACATTTTACTGAGTAAGAGAAATAACCAATATCCACAACTAGTACTTTTCACAGTGTTCCAAGTTAAGATGTCAGAATACGATGTAAGCACCACAAAATTCCATTAAATCATCATAAAATAAGCCTATTTAATTCATTTCACACTTATCAGCGTCCCGTTTTTTTAATATCAAAATTCACTACTTTCAAAATACTTTACTTTAAAATTCTATATGTCAAGTCCGATGCGTGCTAAGTGCACAATTCATCTTAATAAGTGTAGCCTAATATTTGGGAGCATTTACAAAATTGCGAAATGCGACTCTTTTATTCGTCATGTCTGTATGTCCGTATGGAACACTTCGGCTGTCACTGGAAGGATTTTCGTAAAATTTGATTTGAGATTTATGGAAAATCCGTCGAGAAAATTCAGCTTTAATTAGATTCGTATTAGAATAACGGGTACTTCACATAAAGACCGATAATACTTTTTTATCATATCTCACTCAGTTCATCATAGAATGAGAAACGTTTCAGACAAAATTTGTAGAGAAAATCACAATACTTCTTTAATGTTCCATAACATTTTTCGAAAATCGTGTCCTTTTTTAGATAATGTGCAAAAATATAATAGGTCCGGGCAAGCCACAGATGACATTACGGCGAATGCGCATTGCATGCTGGATAAATACAGTCTAGACACACAAACGAACACACACATTTGGAATAGGTAATACTCATTGCCTTTCAACTGCAACAATATTTGCAAGAACGCGTCTCAATGTTTGGTTGTACGTGCATTGCCTCTCTTATTTATTTCGTAGTGGGATACTGCTTTCCATTTATATTAAAAATATATAGAACATTCATATATATTTACTAATTATTATTTTTATTATTATTAGTTATTATTATCATCGTGTAATATACTGTTTGAAATCTCTCAGACCCCATACATAGAAATCCCCTCGGCTGTAGTCTTTATTTTGGACTACGTGCTAAATTAAAACACTTCTGGGAAACTCTGGTAAATGTAGTAGGTATTTTTGGCATCTCTTGGGAAAATTATGCCAACATTCTTTGTGCTTATTCTTTTACACACACCTTAATGGGAGGAGAATTAAGATTCGTTAGAAAAATAGGTCTTAACTTATTTTAAGGTTCTCTCGCCCTAACTGCTAAGGAGACTCAAAGAACGTCGCTAAATGTGGCGTAGATCGGTACCCAGTATTGAACCCGAGAATTCTAAAGTACGAAATATGAGAGCTCCTAAATATGACACCCAGTTTAAGCCTAGTCATATGCAAAGGAAGACAGTAAATAAAACTAAAGTTACCTGTATCCAACCGGTGTTGGTATTTAAAGTTTAGCGCATGGCTTGTGACAAATGTTTTATTAGAACAGAAAAAGATAAAATTACTAAATAAAAGGTATTTTATGGAAAATGAAGCTGAGTTTATTCAGCATGATCTTTAAAATGTGGGAAATTCCCCAGGTGTCTAAATATAAAACAAGCGTCTAAAGGCGTTTAATTGCGTGCGTCCGCTTATAAGAACGTGAGTCTTTAAAAGATTTATAACGACTTTAATCTTTGTATTTTCTTTAAACTTTCCTGAAACATTAGATTCTCGGCGCAAAATATTATTAAAATGCATGGAGATTATTTTAATGATTCTCTTTAATTTTTACCTGGACTTTGCTCAAAAACTAATGTTCTGAAAGGAACACAACGTTTCGGATATTGAGTCTGTGTCCGTCTTCAGACGAAAACAAAACAATCCGAGTAATATTAGTGGAGATACGTACTGAGTTTGCTTGGTTGCCACCTCAGCATGGTTATAGATCTGGTTTCCAAAAGATGTTCTGTTCAAAATATTAGACGTAAGGGAAGTCTGTAAAGTCAGTAATATTAACTGTAAGACCCTCCATCTTTAGGTATTTTCGAAATGCAAATAGTTTCGCGTCATAACTTCATTATTTACATATTGCAATGAGGCACAAATTTAATATTCATTCTACTCCCACATAAGTAAGGAAAAGTAAGGTAAAATGCCGTTAATCAGGCAAATACTCGCTACTGGCGACTTCTGTTACATAGAGCCGGCAAAGCTGTCACCTGCCAGTAAAATATTCGACATGGATATTACACCGCAGGTATTATTCCAATTTTGACCTCAGTATGCTTGAGAGTCCTCATTTCAGCCTGACACACAGAGGTACTTTCTCTCTGGTTTCAATAATGGCCTTCTTAAGTGAAATTTTATTCAGATGCAAGATTTTTCAATGTTGACAAGGTTTGTTTTTTTTTAATTTTAAACACTCCTCTCTCTCTCTCTCTCTCTCTCTCACACACATAAACACATAAACACAAATGACTTTTTTTATTTGTTAACATATCTTGACTACAGCAAAGCCGAATTACATGAAATTTGCTACCGATGTAATTCCGCATCTGTTTCATTATATACCTGCTGACAAGAAGAAATGAAAATTATTACGTACAGAAGGAAATTAAAAGAAGGTTCATTCAATAAGTTGTTTTAAAGGTAATTAAATCGCTGGATTATTTCTTGCGACGACTTTCAGGAAATCGGAAGTACACTGATGTGGAAACGTTTTAGAAATTAAAATAATTGAATAATTTAGTAACATTTCGCTATACGTACTGCAACGAATTTAAAAATAAATTTATAATAGCCTTTGAATTTACAGTTCGTTTAAAAATTTCCCTGTTGCAATACAATGAAAATGCATTTTTTCTCGATTCAAGTCACCCAAATTTTAAGGAATGCTGACTGCAATATGGTTATATCCTAATCAGCACTCAACAGCGATTGAATAATTATTTGCGGCCCAGTGCGCAATTTCTTTGGTGAAGACTTTGATTTGTGTAGTAAGATAATTGCTTTAGATCAAAAAATGTAACCGCGAAGAAAAAACAAAAGCACGTTATGTTTCTCTATATGAATGTGTATAGGTCACCAATAATTTTACGGTACTTTAAACAAAACCTCGATAATAGTGAAGGGGTGAAATTTTTATCTACGTACTTTAAACATTGAAAGAATTTTCATCATGCACGAGGAAAAAAAATTGAAAAAAATGGGGCAATTTTTTACGCCAGATCGCAGGTAAATTTTGGGAATATTTTATGTTTAGATATTAGGGCAACTAAGAAAGTTTAAAGAAGACTTTTATCTTTCATAAAAATAAACCGCTTGATGTAAAGTTTCAAGCTAACATGAATATACCTTCAAAACGTTATTAATACGACAATCCAGCTGTCGCTTCCCATTACAGCTATGTATCAACTTGTATCAACAGTAGTTTTCTTTTTCCAATTTTATTCAAAATCTCATCCTATTCGTCACGACACTTATTACTAATTATATGTATAATAAAACTTACTAGTAGATTAAGGATACAATAATATAAACAACCAAATAGATGCAAGAATGGCAGTTTATTAATAACTTCAATCAGCTCTACATGTTTCGGGCGACAGTTTCGCCCATCCTCAGGAGCACTAGACTGTGTTTACAGCTTGTGGTATAATGGTATAATGCACCGAGGATGCTGCCGCGGCAGCATCCTCGGTGCATTATACCACAAGCTGTAAACACAGTCTAGTGCTCCTGAGGATGGGCGAAACTGTCGCCCGAAACATGTAGAGCTGATTGAAGTTATTAATAAACTGTCATTGTTGCATCTAGTTGGTTGTTTGTATTATTTTATCAGCGATGCACCGTCAAAAACACATTAAATTAGGGATAAAAGTTACTCCTATTAATATTTAGTTACGATTAATTATGAATGTTAGTAATCCGCTAGTTCTGTTTCTGGTAACTAAAACTGTACAGCTGATGTTATTCTGTTCTGTTAATTGTCGGTTTTCTTATCAAATTCCCAGCGATAATCTTCTATCCTACACTAGCCGTGCAATTGCGCATTCTGGTCCAGAAAATTACCAAGGATATGCTCATCATTCTCTAACCTATCCTCTGCATGTCTCTCACCTGTCCACCCTCTGCCTCCACGTAATCTCCTCTTCTAACCATTTCGCATATCATGTCATGTTTGTGCGTTGTCACCAAATTGAATAAACACTCCTCGACGTAACATGGCAGGAACGAAATTTGGCTTCGGTGAGAAATACGTTAACTTCCTGTTAACTGTATAAGCTCGCATCCCAACAGGGTAGAACCGTGTAGAATGCAGAAGTAAATTCTCATAAGATTATATTACCAAAGACCCGCTGTTTATTGAGTACGCCTTTCCTTTGAGAATCTGTCTTAATAATTTCGTACCACAACAATACTGCAACAATATATTTATGGATTTTTTGTTAATATTATACCATTGCCACTTATTTTATCGTATAATCCCCCAATACATATCACTTGAGTCTACTCGCCCATAAGCATGCAGGACGCCAAAGACAAATAATATTTCCCTTGTTCTTAAATGCTTCCCCTTTCCTTCCAAATGCTCAAAATAATCGACTTTCACTGCTTCTGCTATGTTTACATTTCAGAATACCAAACGTCACATATTTTTGACATTAATACATACGAAAGTCTTGATACATATGAATTTATTCCTTTTATTTCTTCAATGTCTGTTTTAAAACAATCTTTTATCACATATCGCCTGTAGGGTCTGTACTTGATTTGGTAGTTAAGACTTTCTAACTTCAAAGATATGGAACTATATAAAATTTTGTTATAGTAATGAAGAAAATTTAATGTGAGTTCATGGAAACTGTCTGGCTATAGTCATATTGGAAAATGTGTTATGGTCAAACCAAATGGGAACATTTGCTTCTTGATGACGTCATTCTATTTTTACACATCGAAAACTGTTAAGTAAAAGAAGGGCAGGCTGAACCAGTCTTCTTAGCGAACAGTCTAAAGGACAAAAGAGGGTGCAAGTGGAGGAAGAGTGAGTCAGGGTTGAAGGACAGTTATAGTGCTAAAGTTTGGGTCGAGCGCATTAAGTTTTTTTTGGGGGGGGGGATGGGGGCACTGCAGCCCAACGCGGGTCAAGGCCTCCTCATTCACGAGGTTTCTAGATCACACACAACGACGCACCACAGTCGGTAGGATTCCTCTGGACAAGTGATCGGCTCGTCGCAGAGACCTCTACCTGACAACACACAACACTTACAACAGACATCCATGCCCCCGGAGGGATTCGAACCCACGATCGCAGCAGGCGAGCGGCCGCAGATCTACGCCTTAGACCGTGCGACTACTGGGATTGGCAGAGCGCATTAAGTGCCTGAAGAAACTGAGGATAATCGTTTTCAAACACGACAACTTGGAATAATGATCTCCCTGGCCATTGTGTCGTGAATATAGAAAGTTTATTCTAACCTTTCTTCGGAATGGTCTGCCTCCTTTTCAGTGCGACTAAATTTAATTTAGCTGGTTTCTTTGTCACTTAGACCAATTACGCTTGAATTCTGTGAAATATTCGAATACAACTCATACATTTTCTTCCCCAATTAGTTAAACAGACAACAGGCCCAAATACATTCGCCCTAGATAAGGAAGTAGCACCTTACTCCGAAACTTCCGAACAAACCCAAAACAGCGCAGGTTGTAAGAAACTAGAAGTTCATTCTTTAAGCCATATTTACTTTCCACATAACATTTCATGTTCCATCGTGGTCTGTATGGCCTATTTCCTTCGATTTATTGTTCTTTGTCACAGCATAAGATGTCATGTTTATTAAAAGCCACAAGAATGATTTATTCTGCTTTCGCTAGAGCTGGAAAAAGGCTGTCAAACCGTTTACCTTATATTCGATTTTCATCAATCTTTGGGTCATGGCTAGCTGATTTATTGTCCATTGTATACATCTTCACGCTATTCTGCACTTGGGTATTCTGTGTCATGATACCTGTATTATGTGTCATGATACCTGTATTCTGTGTCATGATACCTGTATTCTGTGTCATGATACCTGTATTCTGTGTCATGATACCTGTATTATGTGTCATGATACCTGTATTATGTGTCATGATACCTGTATTCCTGAAATGTGGAAAGTTATCAGAAAGCTACAGGCACAGTTTACATAACCGGTCGTTTGTTCATACGACATTATGCGCCGCTTAATAACAAGTAGAAAACTTAGTTTCCCATAAATACGTACACTTCTCTGTCAGGTATTCAAATGAACAGTCATCTTCCGTGCTTCCCTGTGATTTCTGCTACCTCTTGCAAAAAACCAAAGACTAAAAGACCACTGCTAATCTGAATGACGTTGACAGTGACCATTAAAATGACTTCGTATATACTAACTGCATTATATGTATGTATATATACACGTATATAGGTTTTCTTCCCCTTCTCTCTTTCTTTCTGAATCTGACCTGCTCTGCTTACTCATTGTAGGTCTCTAGGGTTACTGTTGAACCTGATCATTCTCAATGACTCGCCCACCGCACTCGGAAGGACTCCTCGGACGAGGGATCAGTCTGGCGCATAGACCTATATCTGACAGCACACAATAGTCACAAGAGACTGACATCGATGATCCTGGTGGAATTCAAATGAGCAATCCCAGCAAGCGAAGGGCCGCAGAACTACACCTTAGACCAGGCGGTCGCGGGGATTGGCCAGTAAATATAATAATCACTAAAACGTATGTGAGATTACATTTTCGGGGGTCTGCTATTGTTGCAGATACTTCCCTTCAATGAATCAATTCTGCGTTCGATGTATTTTTACTCTCTGTTTGTGCAAAAATCTGTTTAGGAATATCAGATTTGTCAGATGTGATGAAGAAATTTTCTTGGTTAGGTTTACAGAGATTTGGGTATAAGCATGTCGATCGTGAGGGACAGTGACAGATTGCCGGAAATATCAGAATTTTGGCAATTACGACTGGAAACATTTAATATAAATGCATGGAAGTTGTGGAAACTAAATAGCATAAAGAAGGGCAAATTTTATGCAACGGACTGGCTAATAAATATAATCAAACAATATAACAGAGGGGAATGTCAGGCATTGTAACAGAGAGGGGCGACGACGAGCATGATGATAGGCAGGCATGTGGGAGAAAAAAGAAAAAATGAAAGGTATTAGAAAATGACATTGTTGGTGCCTGCAATGATACACGAATAGTAGTAATAATAATAAAACAGCCATATTGGGCACTGCACACATACTTCGGGAAGTACTAATGCAAAAGTACAATAGATTCAACTCTGGAACTAACGATATAAACACCATGATTAGTAACAACAGAATAGCTGCAATACTGTATTCCCTAGGGACATAGTTTGTCTCAGAAATATAAGTATAAATACCCTGCATAAAGGAAATGATGATGATAATAATAATAATAATAATAATTTAACAATAATATTAAAAGTCGAATTGGAAAAACCCGGCTCAATAAGAAGTAAGGTATAGTAGTTAATTTCCTATTCAATACAAATGTTTTTCAAATACCAACTCATTGCACTATTTATTTACTTGATCAAACACACGTTAAAATACGTACGTCTAATCCATTAAAATTTTTTAATATAACACTCCTACATGTTTCAATCCTTCCGGATCATCATCAGGGAGTAAATGTTCCTATATATGAAGTTATTGAAT
>Ga0131853_10010564_pt1 | contig 16884 bp, 10 predicted proteins | sample TergutLab28metaG_FD_92764 | JGI IMG/M metagenome (GOLD analysis project Ga0131853, IMG submission 92764) | Labiotermes labralis P1 segment gut microbial communities from Petit-Saut dam, French Guiana - Lab288 P1 (version 2) (version 2) | ecosystem: Host-associated > Arthropoda: Insects >...
TAATAATTAAAAACAAAAAAGAGAAAACATGCACACTGATAGATGTGGCAATACCTGCAGAGAGAAATGTTGTGCAAAAGGAAGCGGAAAAGAAGTTAAAATACAAGAGTTTGTGTATAGAGATACAACGAATGTGGAACCTCAAATGTACGATTTTACCAGTAATAATTGGAGCCATTGGACTAGTAACAAGAAGCTTAAAGAAAAATTTGGAAACTATACCAGGAAAACACTCGATAGATTCACTACAAAAGACAGCTATACTTGGAACATCACACATAATATGGAAAGTACTGCAATGTGAAGCCTGAAGCCTGAGCGGTGGGGATCACCGCTGGTTCAAGAGAAGTACCAGGAAGAAACGCCTGTGACAGGAGACATACATATCGTATAATAATAATAATAATCACCAAGAAGGTCATGATCTACTGGAGAACGTGTATGCACCTTCACACAGAAAATAAGCTAATAGAAACAGAAGACATAAAAATACAATATGGAATATTTCAAGTAGGCTCAATATCACCACTGCTATTTTGCATTTGCTTGCTCAATGAACAAGTGAATAGGTTGAACACAGGATACGAAGAGCCCACAACAAAGACAAAAATATCACACCTACTTTACATGGATGATTTGAAGTTGATTGCTAAATCAGTGGAAGAGCTCCAAAAACAGATACAAACAGTTAAAACCTTCAGTGATGATATCCATATGGAAATTGGACTTGAAAAATGTGCCAAGATTACATTTAAAAGAGGCAAACTAGTTCACTCGCAAAATTTAGTGATCGACTTCAACAAAGAAATACAAGAGCTAGAACAGGGAAAAACGTACAGGTACACGTACCTCGGGATTGAGGAAAGTGAAGGCATACATCAACAAATGAAAGAAAGGTTGAAACAGGAATACAGCAAGAGTTTAAGAATGATACTGAAATCTGAACCAAACGCCAGGAATGAAATTACAGCAAATGGAGCACTAGCTGTCCCAGTGTTGAAATACAGTTTTGGTATAATTAACTGGAGAACTAAAGAAATAAAAATGATTGACAGGAAAACTAGAAAGATGCTAACAATGTATAAAATGCATCACCCAAAAGCTGAAATAGACAGGCTATATGTAAAGAGGAAAGAAGGAGGGAGAGGACTGGTACAAATCGAAGCAGCAAACGTAGCAGAAATAATTAATATTGCAGAATACCTTAACACAAATTATAAAGAAGACCAGTTTGTAAATATTGTTAAAAGCCAAGAAAACACTCAACCAAATATGAACTCAATAATTAAGACAGCAGCAAAGATCACAGAAGAATTAAGTCAACTAAATTAGAAGAGTGATGCAAAACAGGATGGAATACAACACACAAAGGCAAGACTGGGAGAGTCCCTAAAGAAAAAATTGAGAAACAAAGTAATGCATGGACAGTACATTAGAAATATAGACAGACAGCTTATTAGTGAAGAAGACACATTACTCTGGCTATCGAAGAGAGACCTAAAAGCAGAAACTGAAAATGAAATAGTGGCAGCACAAGACCAGGCATTACAAACAAAATATTATGCGACAAAAATATTGAACACAGAGACAGATAGCAAGTGCAGACTTTGCCAACAATTTGATGAGACAATAGACCACACAATATCAGCATGCCCAACAATGGCAAAAGAACAGTACATAAAAAGACATGATAGTGTGCACAACTACACTTCAACATATGCAAGGAAACAGGGGCACAATTAGACAAAAAAACACTGGTATGAACATAAGCCAAAATCAGTAGAAACAAGTCAAGGAGGCAAGGTAACCATGTTGTGGAACCAAAAAATACAAACTGACAGAACTATCCTCAACAACAAACCAGATATTATAATCCGTGATAATGAAAAGGGAACATGTATGTTAATAGATGCTGCAATCTCAGGAGACGAAAATATGATTAAAAAGAAGCCGAGAATATTTTAAAGTATAAAGACCTTACAATAGAAAAACAGCACATGTGGAATGTAAAAACAAAGGTGATACCAGTAAAAATAGGGGTGACTGGGACTATTTCAAAGTCATTCAGAAAGTACGTGAGCAACATACCTGGAAAATATGAAGACAAGGAACTCCATAAAACAGCCATATTGGGCACTGCACACATACTTTGGAAAGTACTAATGTAAAAGAAAAATAGATTCAACACTGGAACTAACAATATAAGGACCATGAATAGTAACAACACAATAGCTGCAACAGTGTATTCCCTAGGGACATAGTTTTCCCACAAATATAAGTATAATTACCCTGCATAAAGGAGGAGGAGGAGGAGATGATGATGATGATGATAATGATGAGTGTCGGCGGCAGCAGCAGCAGTAAATCCATTTACCTCAGAAGGGAAAGAGATGTGCAAAGTAAAATTATTTCATATAGTGCCATGGGGGCTGTTCACAAAATTTCAGGACTGATTTTATTGCATATTATAACTCACACAACTGGATCAATAAAACATTGTTTTTGTTGATATGGTTCCATGGTTTTGCATAAAACATTGGTTTGTATATGCATTTTAAAAAAAAATTCTCATTCTGAAATTGTGGATTTTACAGAAAAATGTGTGTCATTTAATTGCTGACTTAACAGGCCTCTGTACTAAATGCAGCAGGTCATTGAAACACTTAAAAATGAGGTGCATATTGGCACTAGTAAGAGTTTAACTGATAGTGAGTGAAACAGAATAAAATGTTCTGGACATATGGAATAGCTCAGTTGGGGTTGGGGGCTAGGCTACAGGCCAATTCCATGCTCATCAGCAGGGGAATTTTCCTCCTTCACAGCGTCTAGACCCACTACGGGGCCGACCCAGCCTCGTAATCATAGCCCACATGTGAAGCTGGCCAACTGATGCTGAGATTAAAAATTACTGGCGTTCTAGCTCATGTCCATATTCTGTTACACAACAAGACAAGTACAAAAATACAGAATATATAATTGCCATAAAATTTTACCTTCATATTGGTTTCTTTGGTCCTGATTTTAAACATGATATCTTCAATTTTTGAATGCAATTCCTGCATTGTCTTTTCCATGTCACTTGCTTCTTTAAGGCTTTCTGAAAGCTGACTATAATCAACTAACCCCCTGCAAAAAAAAAAAATCTCTTATCTTCCAGCCACTGGCACAAATAAATTACAAGGAGAAAATGCATATTTACTGTAATATTCAGGACATGTATTTGATGGAACATATGCCCTCTCTTTCAGTTCTAACTACCATTATCTGCTTCTGATGACATACAAGTATAAGTCATGAACTGTGTGTTGTACATATTTATTTCTGAACACACTAACAGCACAACACCTGATACTAACAGTGATTCAGTTTTTGAAGTGGTATCATGAGAAACTGTACCAGGTGGTGAAGCTACCTAATTCCACAATAATTCAGTATTACACCATGATTGAACATGTAAGATTTTGTATTTCGTATTTGTTTATTTATTGTCCCCAGCATGTTTTGGTATTAAATGACCATTGTCAGGGAAAACTATGAAGTACTCAAGGATATTACCAAGGATTTACATTAACCCTTTAAAGGCCAAATTAAATCCCATCTGCCATTTGCTGGCATTATTAGGAGCTCACCATATTCTCCACATTAGCACGGTAAGGGTTAATCACACACACATATATTAATTTATATACATGAGATGTGGTTTTAATACATACTTTGATTTCAATCTGAAGAGAAGCCTGCAATAATTGTAGTTTTGATTAAAAAAAATCATCACTTCCTGCAAGTCATTTCATTCAAATAAGCAGAATATTTACTTAGCAACGGAAGCAATTAAAATATATTTTCCAAACCCCATAGAATACACATACTGTTTGCCACAGATGTTTGTGAGTGCAGACTGGTGTGCCTTGTCTTCTCAGTCGATGTCTGATACATAAAAATTACTACACCTGTGTTACTACACAAACACAAAGCAAGGAACATCGTGACACCACTGCATGACAGTATATGTACTGATACATATTTAACTGTACTGCAAATTAACAAATGGTATTTTTAAACTCCATTAGACCACACATTTGAACATAATATATCCATGGGTCAAATAAAGTGGATTACCCTTATCAATTTAATGACCAATAATAGAAGTTTCTTACTTACATAATTTTGTACGGACAAGACATACATAATTCTGCATCATACACACAAATACTAATACGTATTTATCAAATTGTGGAATTCCTTGGTGACAATGCCTGATAAAACCGCAAGATACTTAACTACTTCACACCAGCCTCCATGTCACAATCAAATACAAGAAATTAAGAACATGTAACAGAGACACGATAATTTTTAAGGGTAAAGGTGTTTTCAAATATCGACTGAAGAGACAAGGCACACTAAAGTGGGATCACACACATCTTTTTCAAATTACACATCCCAGTGTGTGTTGGACTAGAAAGAAATAAACACATTACCATCAAACACAACAACTTTTTATAAAATATCATTACAGTTACATGTTTTGACCTCACAAGTTCATCAGGCTAGGTTTAGGAACATTGTAAAAGGAATATATAAATTATATTACTGGAAATGAGATCTCATATTTACACAGTATGTTCACAATTCCTATCTCTTCTATAAATACATTCAAAATTTCAATATAGATAAAAGATAAAATAAGACATCCCACAATGCTCGACTACCCCATAGTCCTTGCTGACACCTGCCACCTCTAAATTTTAACAGTTTCATACAACTAATTTTTTTTATCTTTTATCTACATTAAAAGTTTTCTTGTATTTAAAAAAGGCAAATTTTGAACCTATTGTGTATAAAATAAGATCTCATTTCTAGAAATGCAATTTGTATATTCTTTTTAAAATGTTCCAAAACTGGCCTTATGATGACCTCGCAAGGTCGCAACATGTACCTACATTGATATTTTATAAAAAGTTGCTGTGTTGCATGGTCATTTGTTTATTTCCTTTACATACATGTATGCAAAGTGATACATTCTCTGTATTGTTCAAGAGTAAATATTTTGATTATTTAAATGAAATGAACTGTAAGAATTAATAAATTTTAGATTTTAACATAAGTTTTGTCCAGACTATAATGACTGTGTACGTGCCCTAGGATTAAAATCAAAATATCTATTTATACTGCACACAACTCACACATGTACATTACATATGTGTGATTAATATAAAACCTTATTAATGTCCCTTGAGTAATTCATGTGTTTCTCCAGTGACGGTCATTTGATTGCCAAAACATGTTTGGGACAATACATAAATAAATAAATAAATAAACAAGTCAAGCACAGTGAGCTGAAGTTTGTAGTCATGGCATATTACTGAATTATTGTGACTTTGGTTGTCCACAGTACAGGATGAAGCATTTTGAAACTACCTAACTTGCATTTCACTAACAATTTGTACATTTAACCTGGATGACAAATTTCACCCATTCACACTTTTATCTGAATTTTACTTTAAATAGGAGCTATTGTTTCCACTACTCACTCACTAAAACACGCCCATAATTCTTTCTCTTTATTATATTAACCAAGAGACTTCTGTAATCTGAATGTTGCTACTTGTTTCCAATAGACACTTTCATACAGCAAGTGCTTCACAATTTCAGGTGGGCTGGGATAGTGTAGTCGGTATAGCAACTTTCTATGCCCTGGACAGTTCATGGTTCAAAATCTAGTAGGGATGAGGTTTTTCACACCCATCTAGAAAGTCCCTAGGGCCCACCAAGTTTCCTGACAATGGGTACTGGGTCTTTCACAGGTGTAAAGTGGCTGGAGTGTGGCATTGACCATCCACCCCTGTATTGTTCTGGGGTCAAAGAAAGAACATAGATATACCTCTATTCCTCATCTGTGCCTTCATGGTATGTTACAGGGCGAAGCCCAATTTTTATTCTTGTTACTTTCAGAAAACAAAATGTGTACATACAATGTTGTTAGACAATGAGAACAACACAAAAATTAAGGAAAGTGAAATGGTGAATTATTCTGCAGAATTTACATGATCATCTGTTGACAGAGCTAAAAATTCAAGTCATCTGAGATTTTAAACCAAGCTGACTCCTAAATACTTTCTGTTTACCAGTCAACATAGCATAATATCCCTGAAGACTTTAACCTTTAGCAACACTGCTATGGGAAGCTCAATCTCACACAGCTTCCTGCTAGAATAAACATACCTTCTCTTATCCTGTTCTGCTGCCTGTGGCATAGAAGAGCCTTCATTTAGGGATGACTGTGATTCATGAATGTGAGCCATTGTTCCATACTTCATAGGAATGTTCAATCCCTGAACCTGAACAGAAATAAATATCCAGTTAACATCAATAAAGATAATTCTGCTACAGCATTCATTTGCTATTACTCTCTTCAACCTGATTCATCACAACCCCCTTTTTGTGCATTTGTGAACAAGATTTTAGGTTATTATGGCAATGAGTATGAAGATTACTGTCTTCTGAAGTGTAACGCCGTATGGATTTGTAAATTTGTACTGACATTTTAGAGACAGCCTGCTGCATCTATCATCACGCTTCATCGACTATGATGGTATTTCTACTTATATACATTATATTAGCCAAAAGTAGTTAAAAAATAACTGGTAGATGATAATATCCAGTGTGCAATGTACAAGAATCAAATGTGTTGAAGGACTTGGGTACTGCAGAAAATAGATCAGAAATACCTAAAAAATTATGAAATGTTGTGCTGTAGAAGGATGGAGAAGATCAGTTGGAGTGATTATGTGAAAAAAATAAAAACTGTTACTACGAGTCAAGGGGGAAAGAAGCATCTTACATACAACAAGCAGAAGAAAGGCTAACTGAATTGGTCACATCTTACAAAGGAACCGCTTTCTAAAACATGTTATTGAAAGAAAGATAGAAGGACAGAAGTGACAGAAAGATGAGAAATAAGATGTAAGCAGCTACTGGATCACATTAAGGAAACAAGAAGATAGTGGAAACTGAAAAAGGAAGCCCTAAATTGCACTGTGTGGAGAATTCAATTTAGGAGACACTATGGACCTGTCATAACACAAACTGCATCATCATCATCATCATGGAACTTATAATACTGTAACAATTTCATGGCATATGCCTCATAGCAGTGAACACAGTGTTCAGCAATGTGAAATCTCATATGGAGAGAGAAATTTCCTCCAAAATGTCAGTATCTGTCTTCCAAACTACACAACTTCACAATCTAGAGAAGTGTGTCACATATTTTATGAGATCTTAAAACTCCTGTCTAACACACAACATGTTAATGATACCTGACATATTACACATGTCAACCTTTCTTCAGTACGCACATTGCTGGTCAGCAACTACTAAGTCTGTAAAATTAAAACTATCCTTCTTTTGTCACATACATGCACATAAACATGCACAGGCACTGTGCACGTGTGTGTACACACACACACACAAACACAATAGTACAACTGCAAACACAATAGCCAGGTAATACACAAACTGACAAATAGCATTCCACTATAAACCAATGTTCGACCAGTTTCTAATTGATATATGTGATATGACTTGGTGAGCAGTCTGTAGAGTTGTGATACTCTTTATTTCTTATTTTCTATAAGGAATTCAATAAACAGACATCAGACACAGTTCTTTATAATCAAAATGCAATCGCAGCTACATATTACAACTTATATCAAGCTACTTTCAGACTGCACACAATTATACATCAAGAAGAATGTACATCTTTATATGTAACACATTGTCAATATTTAGATTTCAATACAATAGGATGAACCACTTTAAGTTATGTATAGGTCTACTCTTTTCAATCTAGGGGTGTTGTGAAACCCAAATCCCTAGAAATTGTAACTACTAAAGGACCTGCAGTACTGGCTCTGGATGAGAGACAAATAATATGGAGCACTGCTGGAATGATAATTGACAGGAGAATAAACTTCTCCCACTGACACTTTGTCCATCACAAATCCCACATGGAATACCTGGGACTGATCCCAAGTGTCTGCTGCAAGATCCCAGTGACTAGTCGCCTGAGCTACAGCATGATTAAGTTGTACACACACCCACAGAAGCTATGTGTGGTCCACAGCAGTGAAAACGAATTGTGTCATTTAAACTATGAGTAAAATAACATTCCATTTTTTAAAATTCCCATAATTTTTAATTTTTAGTCTACGGTTTCAAATTTATCCACTGCAAGGCACTCTGCTCAAATTCTCACACTGTAAAATGTGTAAATTTCTGGTTGATAATTGTGCTATAGTCAACACTAAGGTGAAAAGTTACCTCGCACTGTACTAGCAGGAAGTGATGTGTATATTTCAAATCTTCAATCTTCAGTCTCATTTTATTCAGCTGTAACGAACCTTCCTTTATATCCTCTGCAAGTCTCTTAACATCGTCTTTAGCCTGCAAGTAAGATCATCTGCCAACTGTGAATACACCTCACACATTAAGTGTTATCATACAAGTGTACCTTCAGCTAAAATGAATATGGTAAATAGGCAACTGAAACCAAAGGCCAAGTTCGATGTAGCAAAACCATGCAAGATTCGTTGTCCATTCAATGGTATCACTGAAGATTCAAGTCTTTTCACTGTTTGATAAATAGTTACCATGTTTTGAAGAATCATACAGCATTCACCTTCAGAGATAAGCAGTCCAAGAAGAGAAATTGCAAATGATGATATGAAAAAATTCTGCAAGTGTGGATAATAAGGACAGCAAGCCAGTTGGTTTGTTAGTAATATACACAGGGTGGGCCTTGGTATATAGTCATGGCTGTTTACAACACAGGTGCCCCACCTGAGTGCATGATTCTGGATTTGTGCTTGGTCCAGACAGTTGGTAACATCTTACACATATGACCACAATATAAAATTTTTATATCGTTTGCTGTGCCAAAGTATATACTTCTACTTTACATATTTTGTTACTGGAACCTTTCACAAATTTTAAATTGTGTTTACCATTACAGGCAGTTCACCTGAAATACAGCACATCAGTTATACTGAGTGCCTTCTCTTATTTTTAAATAATGAAAGTACCTGGTCTTTGCCTAAGTTTTACTTGACACTAACGGATTTGAAATATTAATTCTTCATTGCTTGCCTCCTTGCCCTGTAAAGGATCCAAATCTTCACATGCTACTGACCTTGGTTCGCCATACAGTTGTAAATGCGTTTAAGGGGTCTGTACATTTAAAACCCTTCCACCCTGGGTAGTGGTTGGAATTGAAATCTCAGTTTCAGTGAATGGTTAAACAAACCATCCATCATGTTACAGCTCTGTACCAAATACCCCGTCTTTTGACATATAATCTTTGTCATACTGTAATATTTTGGGGAATGACACCAGCGCTGAAAGCTGCCGAAAATAATCCCCACTTATTACCCTATGTATTCCATGCTTTTTTTCGGAGATAAGCGCATTTCCTTGTTGTTCCCTACAACAAATATTATGCCCTCAATAAACAGTCCCCATTTGCATGCATATCTTTGACCAAAAACTAGCATATGGGCCTATAAGGGGATATGAATAATTCCATTACCTTTAAAATGTTTTGACACAGATAATAATTCATAATTAATAGAAATGGCAGTTGTCTTCACGAACCACCAATAAAGCAACCATACATCAAGGAAATACATTCCACAGTCTCGGGTTACAACAGAGCCTTAGACATTGGTGGTTCAGTAGGAAGTATTGTTCCATCTACAGCCCACTTGCAGGAAACATGTGTACAACCACCCAATAAAACCACCCAAGTTAGGAATGAAGGAAGCAAGGAACCACACACGCATACGCAGACATACATGATCACTCTTACTGTGAGTTCCACTATCAAGAGTCTTGTTTATTTACCTATACAATAAATTGGGAAGCGGTTAAGATGCATGAACCACATAAATGCTATGAACTAGACATAACTTCCATGCAACACTATCACACAGTGGTGTGACTGACACTATAACCCAAGCAAACTAAATGGCCAATAAAACAATGACTTTTACAAATGCTGCAATAGAGAACCTGACACCTGAGGCAGTAGATGTGATGCAAATTTTGATGTGGAGTAGTTGCATGCAGCAAACAGAAAAATTGAGAGAGAAGAGGGTTTCTTTAGAGAAATTACCATAGGTATCCTGCTGGAACCTATCTTCATAACCCTCAGGGATTCAAGCATAAAAGCATTTTGATGCTGAAGGAAATGTATTAACTTACTTATATCCCATTTTCTATATTTATCCTCAGTTGCTCTAAGCAAATGCTGGGATAATACATCTAATTAATCCACGAACTTCCCAATTCATTATTCTCATATCCTCTTACTACTCAATGATATTTAATCTCAGCTACTGACATTTTTATGAAATAAACCAAAGATACATGAAGATATAAGAAAACGTGAAATTAAAAAATATAAAATTACAAAAAAAGAGAGTCACCATGTTATCATGAGATGGACATAATTCAGTGTACTTTAGGCAATATCCTACCAAGACACAACAAACTAGTGGCATATTTTCTTATGCCCAGCTCTGGTAACCGAGAATAAACATCGCACCTGAACTTTTTTTTTTTCAGCAGAAAAAAGTGTTTTCTTCACACTCTGAAGATTTAATTTCAGATCCTCGTATTTTTGTGTGTGACTTGTTTTATCTTCTTCAGTTTCCTGTACATTACGTTTTGCCGTTTCCAATTGAGCTATTAGTTCATTTAATTCCTGCTTCTTTTTCAAGATACCAGTACCTGAAATAAAAAAAGTCATCCATTTTCACTTCCTGTTGTTTATCCTGTACGCACACAACAAGATAAATGTTATATGTAAAGGTCTTTACATTGGAATTCACTGAAGTATTCTCATGGTTTATATCATATCATCAAATTAGACCCAGTGCAAGACATAAAGGAATGTCAGCCACAGCCACACACTTAGTAATTATTTATACTTCTCACTGGTTCAGAAAGTCACAAATGCTCACAGTGTGAAAGACTCAGCATGTTGAAATGTTAGGTGTCAACCTCAAATTATTTTTAATATTTCCCCCTTGTTTTGAACTTTGATAGGACTTCCAATGTTACAAAAGTCTAATAATACTAAAGAGGTGTGCACCTTCCTAATGAAATTAAACTATTTGAAGTATTAATGAAATTTAACTCAGGCGAACTGACGTTCACAGGAGGCCATGCATCAACTTAAAACAGTACAGAAACACTTTCATATTAATCATATTTTGAATGGTACAATAAAAATAAAGATATATCCATGGTTCATTTATGATGATTGTATATCAGTAAATGAAGCACAACCTCTGTGTACTTGACAAGGAATTTGATGTACTCATAACAGCTGCATTGTAACATCATATACACAGGTACATACAGATCAAACTTTCAGTTTTCTACCCACATCCAGAGAGGCCCTGGGGCCTATCCGGCCTCCTGTACAACAGATACAAGGTCATTCCAGGGGGTAAAGCGTCTGGGGTGTGGTGTTGACTACCCACCCACTTCTAGGGTCAAGGTTAAAGAGAGGGATTAGAGTTACACATCTTTGTCTTCATCGCATGGTACAGAGTGAACCATTTATTTCCCATCTTCAAACAAGAACACATTTCTCTTACCCAGAAGCTGGAGCAGCATGTCTCCTCCAAAATAATTATGTCTGTCTAAAAACCATGTTGCATCACATGCCAGATGTCTGAATCTTCTGAGAAGACTGTACTACAAGCTCTTTGTACTCCATTACCAAGTACACATCTACACACTCTCAAAGCCTGGAAAGCATAGTCAGTATAGCAACTTGGCTACAGACTGGACGATCCAGAATTCAAATCGCAGTAGGGGCAAAAACATCTCTCTTCTTCAGAACATTGAGACCGGCTATGGCCCACTTAGTCTCCTATTCATGGGAACTGGGTTTTTTTTTCCTGAGGATTAAAGTGGCTGGGGCATGAGGCTGACCACTCACCTCCATCTATTGCCAAGGTTAAGAATTAGTGGAGCTACAGTTATCTGACTTCATAGCGTGTAGATGGAAAACTTTAACTTCTGCCTTTATCTTAGCCCTTTGAAACTCAGTGCTGTTGCATGTTGACTGTCATGTAACACTGAATCAAATAAATTCTAGATACTCACTAGAACTGAGCTTCTCCTTCTCATACTCCAGCTGCATCAAAATATTTTGCTTGTGTGTAGAGAGTTCATTTCTCTTCTCTGCTCTTTCTTGGTACAATCTGTTTAATAAAATGTGTGTTTTGTTTCACTTTGTATGACTCAATCACAAAGTCTGTCTTACATTAATGTACATAATATACATGCTATGTGTTCATTTAAGAGTACTCATACAAAGATAGTCTGTGACAGTTCAACACACATTTCAAATATTAATATATTAATAAGAAACTCATAAATATTAGCAGATTCTAAATATAAATTACCTGAGACCAATTCCCTCATATTCACGAATGGATGTTACACCAATCTTTTGACAGAAGTCAGCAAATATACCATCCTCAACTATATTAATCTCATTTTTAATTGTTTGTATCTTGCTACAATGATCCAGTACTTTTTGTTGAAGATCTGCAACTAGAGACTATCAAAAGACACAAACTCAGTCAGTGCTGAGAACAGTGTGGTACAATGTGCCATTAATAGCAGAAAGTATCACAACTTACATCAACAGCTGCAGACTGAGTATCCATTTCTTGAAGCTGTAACTGCAATTCTGGAACTTTGTCCGCCTATAAAGAAAGTTAACGAAAACAGTAATACAGTCTCTCTGCTGTATGTCACTCACAAATAACAATAAAATTCATATGTTTCACACACAGGCATTTGTGAGTCTCAAAATAATAAATACTGAGATTACAGTCTTCTGTGATGAGACATCACATGGTCTGACGATCTTAGTCACGGAACAACTCGCTCTTAATTCCACACATGCAGTTGTAATGATGTATATGTTAAAGATAACAAAAGACAATCTGATGGGTTGATGTATAAGCCCAGAGATTTAACTTTGGCATAATGCACATAATTAAAGGTACAGTCAGCAACACAGTACCTCAGTTAAAACCTCCATTTCTGTCTCAACATGACTGACTTTTGCTTTGAATATCTTTGGGTTTAGGTTTACGTGGTTTTTCTTATCTTCTGTAGAAAAGTGCTACAATGCTTCATCAACCATTTTATGCTCCTCTGTCATAAACACTTTAATTAACAAGGGAGATCTTAGATCCTCATTGTGATGATTATCACAGTTACTCGTATGTTCTTCTGGAATGTGACATCAAGTAGTTTGGTGAACAACTACAAATATCTTGAATGAATCTGCTACCTCCATACTCATGATGGAAGAGTAAACATTTCACTAAATCACTGTTACATGTTCCCATTAAACTCCAATGTTACTAGTGTTGGGATATATGACTGTTTTTAAAGATATTTTAATGTGGGTAATTTTAAACTGTTTGGCATCTACTATGCAGTTTGTAAAATTGATTGTTATATGTTTTTACTCTTGTATTTCATTTTAAATTTGTACCTCATACTATTATTCTAGTCTATTTAAATTTTATTGTATGCATGCTGCTATATTTCTATCATTTGCATATGTCTTGCTATTATTTATAAAATACTCTTCAGTATTTTTGATACACAGCAGTCAAGAATTGTCTTCGTAAAAAACTATGTTCCATTTCTCTTATCATGTACAATATACAATGTAGAATGACTGTGTATATTTTTAATGACGAGGTCTTTATCATATGCAATTGTGGAAATGGATCGACCAATCATACAAATTAAATCAATCAAATAACCATATATTAATGCCATTTTATTACCAGCTTGAATTATAATTGTTACTTTGTAAATTAAATACTTCTGCATAAGTATCTGTGTACGTATTGTACTATGACTAGTTCTATAACTAGTAGGTCTCTTGGACTTGTAATGGATTTGATGGAATTGAATAAACATAACTGAACTGAACTGAAAGGGAAATCTGGTACATATACTAGGAAAGAAAAATACTGGGGCTGAACTCGATATTTGTTTAAAAAAAATCCAGTAAGTCATGACAGTACATTAAACACTGTTAGGCTACGAATATAATGGAATAATATGTTTAATCCGCACTACACAACAGTAATTTCCTTTGCACTTCAACTGGAATTTAAGTTCATAATATGTTAGTTACATTTTGTTAATTTATTGTACCAGTTATACCCATAACATACCACCCTGTTTTTGTCTTTCTTGGCATATTTCAAGTGTACTTCTAAGCTGCATATTTCATCACTGATCTTCTCTGAGACTGGAACCATTCTGGATTGCTTCTGTAAGTCTCGTAACTTTTCACGCAGATCCACCTGCAGAAATTAAAATGTGATTATGTCAATCAACATCAGTTATAAATATGTTTAATATAATTATTGAAATTACTTAACATACCTTTCTGTTTTTTGCTTGAAGAATGTCCTCTGCCATCCAGCGTTTTGCTTTCTCTTGCAGACTTACTTTGCCACTTGACACTATGCCTCCCTTTTGATAATATGTACCATCCAATGAAACAACCTGCAGCACATTCAGTAATTTAATAATAGTCTAAACACTTCTGTTCCCCAAATAAGGGCAGAAAAGTATGGTTCCATTTAAAGAGTGTTAGACAAAATAATAAATAAAGCAGTAGTTGGCACAAATATTGCAGAGTACAGTTTCCAAGTTTGTAAATGTCAGTGTTTAGGATTTTGGCCTTTTGTGATAACCCATTTTAATACCATTGTTACGACCTTATGTGACTGGTTCTAATGTGTCAGGATGAAACTACATGGCTGCCAATCTGGATTCCCACACTCCCCTGCTATTGAACAGATGAATTTCAGCTCAAAAAATCTCTGTCTTTCATTAAATGAAGTTTATTTCTTTCATGCTTCATATTTCCTATGCACAAGTAGTGTTTTTTGTTACTGTTTTGGGCCTGACTGCTAATTCATTGTAAGTATAGGCAAAATAAGATAGTGTCCACAGTAGCTCCAGTCTGCTGGTCTGTGTTTGCCCATCAAGTGTAGTAACATCCTCAGCTTGGTTGGTACTTTGAGTAAAATGGTGAAGGATGAGGAGACATCAAAAAATATTTCCTCCCGAATCAAAGAGAAGGGTTTAAATTCACTGCAGAAATCAGTATGATAAACACTAGTCCTAAAACCTAAAAACTTTACTAATCTATAGAACAAAATACAAATACAGAACAAAGTTAGGAAGGTACATGCTCTACTAAAATTAATAAAAGTTCATCTTGAAATGATGTGTACCATGCATTTTTTGTAGTTTCTTCTTTTATTAACCAACAAATGCACAATATTTTATACTAACACTTTTCTCCTCCTTAATACACTCCATGTTTTGATGCATAAGCATCATCATCAGGGAGTATATCTTTGTACACTAGAGTTACAAAGTCTATTAAGGTGAGATCAAATGTTATATAAAGATGTCACTAAAAGATCAAAAGATTAAAACAACACACAATATTATACAGCAAGCTGGTTAAAGTTATTAAAGTTTATCTTAATTACATTCGGTGTGCAATATGCACCAAATGTACGTAGTTGCTTTGCATACAATCAGTGTCTGAATTTCAGTCCACTAGACCCAATCCCCGACTCTAAAGCTCAGTTCCCAGCCACCTTCAAGCAAGAAGCTTCACAGATTTGTAGTAATGGAGGCTTTATTAAGGCCTTCCATATTCCCCTTCCATTCAATCAATTATTTTGCTGCTGACAATTATTATGAATTTCAACACATAAAAATAATTTTAGCACCCATAATTTACATGTAAAGTTAAATAAGCTACAACTCTACAACTTCATAGTTTTACATACATTATGCTTCACTTTGGTGTCCAGTTCATAAGCTATGTGCCTAGCAGTATCTGTAGTGTCACACACAAGACAATTTGAAACAGCAAACTTGACAGCTCGTTCAATAATTTGGTTTTTGCAGTGAATTACATCAAACAAGAACCTCACTTGTTCCCCTGATGGCGCCCTGAGATTCCTAGAGAAACATAAATCAGAGTAATGAATTACAAAATATTATTATCTATGGAGTCCAAGGCTTTGTAAGGGGTTTTCATGGCATCCATGGAAACCTTCCATTGTAAGGAACTTTTATTCACACAAAACCCTAAATAAGTAACATTATGTCACCAAAACAATTATAAACTGCAACTGCAGCTGGTGTACATGTATATGTATGAAACCACATATGGAATAATGACAGGAGACACCAGAGCAGATACTGAAATTATGGTTCACAAGTCATAGCAGTCTGGGAGAAATATTTCATTGTCAGTGCAAAAGACTTCCAAAACATCCAGATCGGCTCTGAGACCCGCCCTCCTCCTATTCAACAGGTATATGGGTTCTTCCTAGGGGGTAATGTGGGTAGGGCGTGATGTTAACCACTGACTACCATCTAGCACTAAGTTTATGAATGAGTAGAGCTATTCCTCTTCTGCTCCCACTGTTTGCCTTCATGTCATGGAAAGGAACACCTTTAACTTCCCCATTAAAATTATCACAATACAAAATTACTCAAAAGTTTGACAAGGGTTTGATTTCTTTTTAAGTGATATATTCACCCCTCTTCACAACTGTTCTGCATGAATGTCTCAAAATTCTGTATTTCCTTTATAAACATTATGGTCCGCAAAACCACTAAGCACAAACGTTTTAGCCCATCCACTGTCAAACCTATAACCCTCGCCCCCCCCCCCCCCCCCACCCACCAAAACCAACAAAAAAACAACAAAATACCCAACAAATAATTTAAAAA
>Ga0131853_10010568_pt1 | contig 16880 bp, 7 predicted proteins | sample TergutLab28metaG_FD_92764 | JGI IMG/M metagenome (GOLD analysis project Ga0131853, IMG submission 92764) | Labiotermes labralis P1 segment gut microbial communities from Petit-Saut dam, French Guiana - Lab288 P1 (version 2) (version 2) | ecosystem: Host-associated > Arthropoda: Insects >...
GAGCCTCGTGAGGTCAATTGAGGAGCTACTTGAATGAAAAAAGTAGCGGCTCCAGGTCTAGAAAACAGAGATTAACGGCTGTGGGGACCCGTTGCGCTGACCACGTGACACCTCTCTATCCGCCAAAGTTGGCACTAACTTCGCCGACCGGCGGCGGCCGTTCTGTCGGTATAGTTCGTGTGCGGACTAAGGCCACTGAGTTTTAGTTATATAAAAAACAGATGAAGACATGGACGGACAGACTGACGCGGTCTGCACGTAAGTCGTTTATATATCGTAAATAACCTCCAAATTGATATGTAACTATATACGACCTATATATAAGTGAAAACAGAAGTCAATGCGGTGCTTCTTTAGAAATCATTTATTTACGTCACAGTCGATTTAGTCAAATGATATTTAGTATTCCATATTATAAAAATTAAAATTATTTTTATGTGTTGTTAGGTGTATTGCAAACTTGATGTTTGTGAGACCGTGCAGCATTAGAACAACGATGTAAGTAACCAACAACATGCAACAAATTCTGCTTATTGATCTTTTTAAATCAGCTCTATATGTTTCGGGCGACAAACTCGCCAATCCTCAGGAGAACGTTTTGACTGTATATACAGCTTTTGATGCAATGCACCGATATTGCTGCCGACCGTTGACCTTGTCACCGGTCGGCAGGTTACATCTTTGATGTATTGTAAAATCGACATGCATGTAAGTGTGTCCTGTATTTGACACGTCTGTATTAATGCTTTCTCAAGTGATCATTCGAAAATAAACCATACGTAGTGAGAATTTGCATGCAGTGTCTTACAGACACATTTTTGCTTGAATATACAGGCGCCTATACCAGTACGTTTCTTAAATAAACTCGACCATCGCAAAATTAGGCTCAGACTACACGTTTCGCCATTGTAAACGTCGCTATAGTTCAGTGAGCGACCTGATGGCAGTGGAATGGGTGACTTCTGTCCGATTTGCAGAAAGGACAGGGATTTTTCTCTTCGAGTTAAATCACTTTGAAAAATCAATGGGCCCTGAGGGTAAACCTTGGTTAGAGAGGGATGTTTCACGGTGCTGGAGGTACTGAAAATTATTATTCTCCGCTCACACAGAACTACACGCCAAACCCAACCCCGATTCCGACCTTTCCTACGTAATGTTACTTTACAGCAACATACCCAAAAGTTCCTGCTTCATAAACTTTACATTTCTATTAAATTTCACGAACTTTGCCATAAATATAATTCATAACGTCGCTTCTGCCTTTACAATAAAAAGCACTATTCTCTCTACCTCTCTCTCTCTCTCTCTCTCTGTGCCTTTGTGTTGAGCGAGAGTGGAAGAGACACATCGGTTACTCTTAATGATCTAAGAGTAAATCTGTTAATGAGAGAGAAGTAAATAAGTTTTGAAGAACATAAAAGGGTCACAGGATTTTATTAGTCTTGCACTGAACACTGAGCAACCAATTCGACGGCGTGCAGACGTGCTTTCTCAACGGCTCATAAATCGAGTAGATTCTGGGTTTGGCGAAACGTATTGTGACTTTAACTGCGAAATACAACGCGCACTGATAAACCTGTAATCAGACGAATTATTTGCATCATGCTGCTGATTTTGGGATGTACCAACATGAAATCTGTTGAGCTACATTCCGTACTACCCCTGGTGTTCACGATTACAGTAAAATGTTAAAGTTGCTCCTGGGTTTAAACTGTGAGCGTAAACAGGGAGTGGAGATAAAAGTCCACTCATTCTAGATATCAGTATCAGATGGAGGTTCAATGCCCAATCTCAGATTCTAACCGGTTTATTTTCCAGGGTAATTAGCCCTCGGTATTATCTCGACAGGTTCTGAAAAGGGTAAATCTGTGGCACAATGAAACTTTCCTTTCTGGAATGCAATTTGAAACACTTTCACCAAAAGCATAATAAGTCGTATTAATAGGGCAGTTATTAACAAAAACAATACACAGATCTGAGTTAATGCACGAATAATTAAAAAAAAATACATTGCGAATTCTGCTTCTTTTATTACCCTTCGTGTATGAGCAAGGGTTAAAATAATGTAACAACACGACGACAATGCAGGTACGTCTCTGTCACTCAGACTTTTCCAGATTTTACAAATTCGGTTATATTTCTCAATTTGATTAGAGACTAAACCAATAATATCCTGTATATTATTTTATTTTCGTTCGAAAATATTTCGATTCATTCAATAATCATCAGGAGTCGGTTCAATAAGCCATGTACACTACAAAATCGTTACACGCTCAGTACTAAATCTGTGTATATGAAAATAGTGATGTATAGCATATTAAAAGCATAAAACAGCATCATAATTTTAATCCGTTACTAATTCTTAGAACTGCACTCCGCCACAGTACAACAATGTAAACAATGTCCCAATACCGTAAAGGAAACACACTGCCTATTAAGGTCGCAAAAGACTACAGTTCGAACTAGAATTACACTGCATCACGACAAACTAAAAACATCTAATCACACATTACGAAGGTAGCGTTTGTCTGTACTCATTTACGCGCACATGATATTTGTTTAGACTTAGACACATTCTGCTAGACCATTAATAAGTTCTATCAGTTGGAAATTGATTACACATTTACACTGCGTTTGTTTCTAGTTTTGATGTATGAATATTCTAATATTGATGTATCATTATTATTTTATGTTTAAGTTTTAATATTGAGCCTGTGATGCTCTTGTAATCTTCATGACCTATCGAACTGAGCCCTGATGATTACTGAATAAACCGAAACACGTGCTATCAAAAACAATAAATTAAAGAATGCAGTGAAAATATTGGTTCATTTTCATATTTTACTGCTGTTGGCGGTAAATTGTGTGTCAAAATGTGTGTCAAAAATATTCTCAGATCGTTTACTATTTACGTTAAATTAAAAATAAGTGTTTTGTGTTCTGGTTGGAGAAACTTCTAAATTTAAGTAATAAAACCAACAATTGCACATTTATACAATAAATTTCCTCACATATGATTAATTTCCAACATATTTCGACCGCCCTTGCGATCGTCATCAGGCTGACATTGCAAGAGTGCCAGTAGTATTAAGAAACAAGCACACTGCCAAATTGTATTAGTGAATCACTCAACGTTATAATGAATGCCTCAAATTCGCAAAATGATATAAAATGTCACATTATGTACTGTTAAAATCGGATAAAATTTAGTTGTTTAATACAAAAAAACAGTATGTGTTTTTGTACGTGGTTAATATAAACTTGCAATAAAAATTGGAATTAAAATGTAAATAAAGCTAACAGAGTTGTAAATTAAAGCCTATCAGTAGTGTATCTAAGCAATTGCATTTTCGGTACAAAGCTGTAATGACAACCTGTTTACCCAACATGACATTTTTTATAGGCGCTACTGATAGACTTATATTTACAGCTGTGTTAGCTTTATTTGCATTTATATTTATATTTATATTTACTACAGAGTGTATAATAACTAAATACAACAACACACACTGTTTTATTTGCTTTTACCAGCTGAATTTTATTTGATTTTAACAGTACATAATCCGATATTTCTTATCATATCGCGAGTGTGAGACATGTATTATAAAGCTGAGTGGTTCCAATTATACAGTTAAGCAGTGTGTTTTATTCTTAGCACTCTTGTACAGCTACCCTGATGACGACTGCAAAAGTAATCGAAACTTGACGGTAATTAATATGTGATAAAACGTGTTTCATGCATGTGTGTTTGTTGGTTTTATTACGTATGTTCAAACGTCTCTTTAATGCACGGCCATTGAACATACAGAATTACGTCTCACGTTAGATTTTGACTCTCCATAAACACTTGAAATCGCCGTCTCTCTTATGCAGTTAATTCCACAAATGGTCTTACTTTGTCACACAATTGCACTTCCAGGGCACACATTTGGACAGCCCTGTAGTCCTTACGGCGGAACTGACATGATACATCTTGGGATTGGACGCCGTAAACTTCGGTAAGAATTTGCGACTTTTAGGAAGCACGTATTCTCATGTATAATATAAAGCCAGCTTGTTTGTCTACCAGACTACACGATGTCACGGCTGGTAGAACAGTATTATTCGAAACAAGTTTGAAATTATGGGCTTGCTTCCACGGTTGTTTGTGTTTTGGAATATGAATTCTCTTATCAGTGGCAGTGACGAATGTGTTCACGCTGAAAACAGTGCGTACCTGTAAGCGACCACCTGCATCAAAATTAAAGCCTTCTGCATTTTGACTACAAATTGTGTTTACTTGTTTTTTACTATTCTTAGGGCAGGGTGTAAATTTTTTCCAAACAGAGATAACCGACTTACATAACTAAAAGTTTGCCTATTGACACTATGGGTGTGAAATTTACAGGCTCACATTTAGGGAGCGTGGAGTTTTTGAGAATAGGTTGATGAGGCGAATATTTGGGCCGAAGTGGGAGGGGGTAAAAGGGAGTGAATAAAACTACATAATGTAGAGCTTAATGACCGGTACTGCCAATAAAATATTAATCGGTTGATCAAATCGAGAAGAATGAGATGGACGAGGCAGGAAGCAGGTATGGGAGAGAGTAGAGGTGCATACAGGGTTTAGGTAGGGAAACCTGAGAGGAAAAGACCACTTGAATGGTCCAGGTATAGATGGGAGGATAATAGTAAAATGGATTTTCAGGAAGTGGTATGGAGGGGCATGAACTGGACTGATCTGGCTCAGAATAGGGAGAGATCATGAATACGGTAATAAAATTTCGGGTTCCGTAAAACTGGGGGGAAATTCTTGACTAGCTGAGAACCGGTTATTTTCTCAAGAAGGACTTTACTCCATGGGGTAAGCAAGTCAGTTAGATAACCGATTGCGTTTCGTAAGGACAGACATCGTGTTCCTTCTGAGGTGCGTATTTAGTCTTCAAATATTATTCAAAAGCTTAAAGCTTCAAATGCTTACCAACAATAAGAACAACTTAATATTATGGCAGTAATTTCAGTTACTGTGGTTAGCAATGGTCATTTCTGGTTACTTTGCTTATCGGATTACGTGAATGGAACTGATATTATGGCCTCACCCTTTTGTGTGTCAGTCACACTTATTGTTTTTGATTTTGGAATAGTAGAAATGACGATAATGGGGTATCTTTTAGGATCATAATATGTGTACCAAATTCCGTGAAGATCCAAAATCGGCCTGCGTTTTAATTATTGAAATGGGAAGACAAACACACACACACACACATAGACTCAGACACAAAGGTTAGCGAATTCATAAATTGCCACTTAACATCCATTGACGTTTTACACATGGGTTTAAATTCGGTCCTAATCTCAACCAATAATTTAATTTATATAATAAAATACAAGACCATGTCTGTGGAAACTTTCTAACGACAAACGCAAGTAACAAATAAGCTGTCATCTCAAAAGCAGGACTGCAGCCACAGCCACCGTTCAAATCCCTTCCATCCGTCCATCACAGACAGGGTGATCTGTAACGTTCCTGGTTTGTACGTATTCTAAAGCTTGCTATTTTGAATAACGGTCTGGTTATCCGCAGTCATGATTGACGTGTGTTTGTTTTCGTTGTAGTCGGCAGGAGAACAATTGCACGAGGCCTTAAAGTTCAAAATTCTTTCCTAACCAACATTCATAATCGTTTCATGCTATGCTGTATATTCACGGCTACTAGACAACAACGTTATGTGAAATTACGACACAAAACTTAGCAGAAAAGTTTGCAATTAAAATTATATTCCAACAGAACACCGCCCAAAAATAAGTCTACAGCGTACATATTTGTCAACCAAATGTGTATACTCGTATATTTTGGCGCCTTTAGGAATTTGGTTATCTTAGAATTTACCTGGGATTATTTACTTTCGAGTGGTAGGAAGAAGGTGGAATAATGCATGGAAAATGATGTGATAGGGCTTGAGGTTTAGTCTGAATTTCTTTCAGAGTTCGTGCCTGGACGGACAGAGAAAAATCCGTAAACGTTTAGTAAAGGAAGAAAGTTTTCGGGCTGTAATTTTAATCCGCGATATCAGTAGGAATAAAGAGTGAAACGGTGGACCGCAATGTTCGGTCGATAATAGATGAAGAGATTGTTGCACACAGAATGAGACAGGATATCATAGATAGAACAGGTGAAGAGAGATGGCCGTAGCTAACACGACTGCACGTTTGGGAGAAGAATTGTGAGCGGAATACCAAGCGACGCTGGAAACAGGATTCTGTGGGTGGCGAACGCAATAATTTACGTAATCTGAAAAAGGAAAAGAGCACAGTAAATGTTATGTAAATCCTGTTAATGAAAGGATTAAGTGTTGTCTTACGTTCTGAATCCTCTATCTAAATTACTAAATTTATTCAATAGGACCTGCACATTCTTGTAAATGCATTAGATGAAAAATCATGGTAATGGAACCATGTGGTTGATCGCTATGCGAAACTGAGAAAGGATCTTCAAATTCCTATCAGGTCCTTGTATATGTATTTTATAAGTATAATAATTCTAATAATTAGGAACAGTTTCTGCAAGAATTCACGAAACTTCATACAGGTTTATATTATTTCAACTTGGTCTTTCATTGTTAAAAGCACTGAAAATGGAGGGAACCTGAGCAGAAAGTGCTGACACAAATATTTCAACTTTAATAAATATCTATTAAACACTAACAAATAAAGAAAGCTATGTAATTCCACTTCTACTATTGTCTTCAAGGCTTGGTGCTAATTATGCACAGTGACAGCAGCTACATTCAAACACATAAGAGATACATAACAGATATTTCAAAACTTCATCAAATTCAACAATGTTGTTTCCTTACTTCTACACGAGAACTGATATTATCCAATGTGCTTTGCATAAAACTGAGCACGGAGATGGGGCGCATGGCGTCAGCGCATATTTCTGCTATGATATAAACTTAGACTTGCGATGTGGGATAGTCTTTCAACTTATCCAGTTCTTTGTTGCGGTATGAAATTCGAGTCACGTGTGCATTGCTGTCTGCCTTGCATCCTGACTCCATGCGAGGCACCGAGACGCCTGCTGAGCATAGTAAATGACGAACCAACTCACCCTAGGGCACATAGTCACACAGAAACGTAAATCGGGGCATCACGTAAAGGGAATATGCTGTCTTATTTATAACGAGCCATTCCTATCAGTGTAGAGAATATAAAGACCTCATTCTCTATGCTAATTCGTGTCTCTGACATTATGAATGTAAATTAGGTAAAAATTTCCTTAATTCTTTCAAGCATGAAATTTATTAAATTGCATTTCAAAATTTAGTTTCTACAGCACATATATCACAATGCCTTTCCGCTAAAAATACCCATACGTTAATGCTGTTTAGACAAATAATCACTCCTATGGTTGACGACGTCATATAAAATACACGACTGTAAATAAAACGCGTGCTGAAGCAAGTAAAATTTATTCACATTTAGCCCCTTGAAGACTATGTGAAAATTGTGTGCCCTATGATATCCGATGAGTACGTCTTTATATTTTACCCAACGATATTTTATTCCTATTAAAATTATAAATATACACAAGGAGAAAATTTTATTTTCTCATGAAATCACAATTATAATTTATCTATAATACCTCGAATCCTTGATAATGAACATGGTTTTTCGTAACTTGTCCAGTTGAGAATTATGTCCAACAACAAATTAAGGTGTTGTAACTTACGGTATGTAGACTAATTAAATAACAACTTAGGGCATGGCACTTAGAAACGAATGTCTCACGATTTTAGGACACACAGGATACTTACTATTTCTCCCCCTATGTAAGCCATGAATATATATGGAGGAGTGAAGACACAGATTCACTCATTCCAAATCCCGGGAATAGATGGTGATAACGGATAAATTTTATGGCCGGCCGCTTTAGGTCCGAGGAAAGCTTCCAAGCTACACATTACACGGCAGGCTGTTTGGACAGCAGAGTTGGTCTGGACAGTTTGTACAAGAGAAAATCTTTTGCTTTTGAATGGAAATACACCACGATATTTCGGTCGTCTGGTCTGTAGCCGAAATAGTGTCATAGTCAACGCGATACCCAAAGATTCCTACTTATATTTTGTAACCATATCCGTATACTTCAGACTTCTTATGTTCTCTCGTTTACGGAAATAAACATATCAAGGAATGGGTGCGTAGCGAACTTCATAAATTCTTGTTTCTTTTTTAATTAGTTCGATCGCTAATTCGCGAATTGTGAATGAATCTCTCGGATAAAAATACTGGGCTATTACATAGAAACATGAAACATTCAGCTTCTTCCAAATTGTTTCCAGAATAAGCTATCGTCTCCAGTTTTATTCGACATTACGTCATATTCTCAACAAAATATTTTATTTAATAACGTAAGAAATATTACATATAAAGGCTGGTTTTAAAAATAACCCTTAAATATTTGGCAAATAATATTCGGTACACTCCATGAAATAGAAGCAGGTTTTGCTCATTGCTTCTATCCTCTTCCCACTTTATTACGTAATTGCTTATTGTTCTGCGTGCATTTGATGTTATACGAGTACAAAGAGGAGAGCATTAATGTTGCTACTTGCAAATTCCTAACGTAGTCTAGTCCCATAAGATCCTAGTAATTCACATACTCACTCTGAAAATGCATTCAGTGTTATTAGTTAATTAACCCAGTCACTAGGAAAACGCATTCATAAGTAAAATCAGAGAACAATGCGCTGTTCACATAACACGTCGCAGGCAACGCTCAAAGTTACAGATTTTGAGATACATTTATAAATGCGTGGCGTGAAAGGAAACATATGTTGCAGTGGTTACTGCGCTTCCGTAGTAACAAACTCGAATCCACTCTCTGTATACTTAATGCTCTTAGTGGTACCTCGAACAGGCGCAAGTGTGCGCGTGCATTTCACGTCTACGTGATATTATTCCCCAACTGCCACTTGCAGCCTATAACTGTTCCCATGAGGTCAGGTGTGTTTGGTTTCATATTGAAATTCTAGACATGGACTGTCATTATACGGAAATGTATTTCAGTTGCGCCATCCTCTAAAATGTTGACCGGAACTGGGTTTATCAACTGACGCAGGAGTTCTTATATCATGCCTCTTACGTGATATAGTTTTGTTAGTTTAGGGTTTTTGATATGGCACAAATTTCCAAATAAATTCTATATTTATCATTTTGTTTTTTTCAATATCTGTTTTATAACTTGTCATGAATATACGCCTGTACCGGTGCAGGTCAAAAAATAGTTTACAGTGGAAATGCTACGGCTTCTCCATGAAAAACTAATTGGAAAATTCTACATTTAATTGTACTTCTATCTTACTAATTTTCAACTAGTTTCTACCATAGCTTAGCCATTTAAATTACTGTACCTCGAGCTATTGTATTCTATGCTGACAAATTCTTGTTATACATTATCAGCAACTGTTGCACAGTTTTTTCCATATTGCAATCCGTTTTAAATCCGCGGCTGACAAAAACTTTTTCTTCAGCGTCGGACACATGACGACGTAAACCGACGAATAATTCTCCTTACATAATCATAAAGAACAAAGCTTCTTATTTATGAAATTATCCGATATGTTGTCTTATGTTCTGCCCGATTCTCACATTTTTTCGAAATTTTCTGAAAGTACGGATTTCTGGGTTGTGGTAAATCCGGATAGAAATGTCGCTATGCCAAAAGTAACTAAAATGTACCAGTACGTCGCAGAAACTACGCGCTGATAACAAGCACTTTTCCCAGTATCATGTTATCTTGACATAACAATAGCTACTGCCGTCCATTATAGGAATATGTTAGGTTGTGTTTGGACATTGCGAAAACATTTGTATAATTATTGAAATATTTTTTTCGAGAGCATAGCTGATGTTCACTGGAGCTTACCCTCCTTACCTCGTCTTTCGAGAGTTATTCTTCAGGCTGTGATCCCTCAGTCATTTCTTTTCCACTCCTTTCTTTTTTCACCATATCCTCTTCAGTAACACGCTAGCACACTCTTCGATGCTGAGAAAATTGGATTTTCTTTACTCGAGCCGAGCACCTATAAACTAAGAAACAACCCTATTCCCTTCCTCTTCACAAATTCCTTCTTTCTCCCTCTCGCACTTCTCATTTCTGTTAACCCGTTTCTTCTTCCAACAGTAAATATAAATTTCATGTTTTCCGCCTTTCTGGCTTTTTAAAATTGTACAAGTGATGACTAAATTCTTGGTAGCATCAGTTCACTCCTTTGCACAACAATTTCTGGGACTCCGCATATCAACGACACAAGAACGCGGGTATAGTATTGCTTCTGTATCAAGGAACACAGCAAAAGCGTAACAGATTGTTAAAAATAAATAATATTTTATAAAGGGAAGCATGAAAAATGTTAGACAGGCTTGAATATTAAGACCTAAATGCATCACAGCGCAAATAGCAACATTACAATGACTAGGGACAGAACAGAGCTACATGACTACAGGTTGGACAAACTATGAATCGTGGATCGACTTCCAGCAGGGGCAAGACATCATCCTCCACCATATCCCATCCTGTCGCAATGAGATGGGTATACGGGACTTTAGTCCCTGGGTAAAGCGTACGAAGCGTGAAGCTGAAAATGTACCTCCAACTAGTGTCGAAATTTAATGAGTGGAACAACACCTACATCCCGTCATGTCTTATAGGGACAAGAACAATTTTACATACCTTAACAAACAGATAGGCTTATGAGTCCTAACAAACTGTAGTGAGTATGACCTAAACGTATAAAGAGGGTAAAAAGAGCCTCATTTACAAGTGAAAATATGCCATATTGTTTAGAGTGCTGTGTACAGTAATGCAGGTGTGAATACTTTATCTTTGAAGAATACATTTAGAAAGAAGCTACAATATAGAGAAAGAGTTTAGGAAAAAAAGTTTACATTTACAAATAGTATTTCAAAATATCGTTCTGTAAGAAGTCTGCCCATATATTTGATTAAACAGAATTGTGACTTCATTTTAAACATTTTCTAACTTTTTATTCAAAACTGCGATGATCTTTTGATAGCCCAGTCAAATGACAGGGCTTCAAAATCTTTTCCGTGGTATCAAAATATAAAATGTTATAAATTGCATTAAATATATTATTATATTATATTTATTGTCTTAGTAACGAATATTATTGTCTCTTGATATCCGAGGCCCTGTAGTCGGATTACGATTTAACAGCTTTCGAAGAAACAAGCTGCTTCTGTCTTCAGTGTATAAGAAGACATCATATCCGACAAAACGGTATCTTCGTAGTCAGGCACATGAGAAGCCAGCATCTCACTTTAAACCAGTTAGAAGGCCTCTTTATGTAATTTCTCTTTAACGCGTTTATGCAGCTTGTAGACAATTGCATGCCAGAATCAAACAGTGTTTCTAGAGTATATAACGATAGAGCCATTCTGTGGCTACAGTACAGGTATATACTACAAGTAACCTTATTTCCCATCATAAGAACTTATTCTTAGGTACACAAAATATTGGAAGGGCAACCCCCCCCCCTTCCACCCCACTGAAGTTAAGCCCTTGCTTCACATTGTTAATGTTTTGTGCTTTTACATTAGTAATTTCCGAAGTGTGTGGGCCGGGACAGCGTAGAGATTATAGGAAATCGATACAGGCTGATAGTCCGGGAATCGAATCCCAGTGTGGGCGAAATTTTTGCATCCGTCCGGAGCGGCCCTGGGGCCCACCCAGCCTCTTGTATAATGGGTATTAGGTCTCTTTTCTGGGTTTAAAGCCGTCGGATCGTGGTCTTGACTACCGTCCCACATTAAGAGCCTAGGCTAAAGAGAGAGTAGAGCTATAACACTATTTCCCTTACGGGCATTCGTGGCAGGTAATAGGATGAAATATACCATGTACTTTCTGAATTATGCACACAGTGCTCAGCATAGCTGCTGGCTGCATTCGTTTGATATACTTTCCAGACATGTTTCTCAGATAAATTCTTAATTGTTTGGGGATGGTTTCATTTGCTTCCGTTATTGCTCGTATGACTTCTTTTGCATTGTACATGTCTTTTATTACTATTTGCAAGTCTTATTATATTTATAGGGTCGATGTTTCAGCACTCACTTGTGTAATTGTGCTGTACCTATGTTTTGGTGTATTATTCTATTGATACTGTTTTCATAATTGATCGTGCTCTGTCAAAGACCCAATTCAATAAACTAAATTCATTTCACTTTTGCTATTCATATACTGTATTCGTGAAAAAATTATGCTACGTAATTGTCTTTACAAGTGTAACATTAGTTCAAGCGCTTTGTCACCCAATATGATTTATTCTTATTATTCTCTATGTACTACAATCTGTAGGCTTTTATCTTTTATACGATTTTTGTTTGTATGTTCATGTTCTACCGCCGTAATTGGCCTTAAGACTTTTGTGCTTAGATTTTAATAATAAATAATTTTGTTGGTCTTACAGAAGACGAATTTGTTCGTCTCCAGCTCATGAAAACATACAGGTGGAGGATACGAGTAGTTCTACAGATTCTTGATAATGGCAGTGAATGGAGCTGAGTGGTCCGGTCCACTTCCGGCTCCGTTCTCTTTACTCCAAGGCAAGAACATTGGTACCTATTTGACAGAAGACCAAGTAGGTCCCAGAGGCAGTCCGGGTGTTTTAGAGAAAGAAAAACATTTGTCCCTTGTCAATAATCGAGCCCTCGACCATCCAGCTCATCGGATATGCACTATAAGGGATGTTAATCCTAGTGGAAGGATTGCTGTATGGATAGAACATTTCTGGTACTATTAACGGAAATGCACTCCAATAACGTTGCTATGCCTTCGATATTCATACTGTCACCCCAGTGCCAGTTGATGTTCTTCTAGTGGACACAGAGCAAGCAGCTACTTACGGACGTACAAATTTACTCAGCTCCATAGAAGACATCGCTTGGTCCACTAAGGTAACTAACCCCTCGAAAATTGTTTTACGTAAAAAATTGGTAAAATAAAACTCCCAATTCCAATTAATTAAAATAGAACAAAAGGACTGGTACCTTAGCCCAAAAAACTTATATATTTCCTCCCCAAATACGATAAACTATAACACATCTCTCAAAGCAACATCTCACATAGCAGCGTGTGCTATTTGTCACAAACAAGAAAATAAGTCAAACGTTGCGTGCAAATTATTTTACACCACCTGAAAATGTAAAGAAGAATGCTTCGTAATCTATTGTTTACTATTTCATAGTGTTCCTGTCATTAGTTATTTAAACGCTGTTGTAAATGAATTTTCTGTCCATTTTGGTTTTCACTCTTTCACTTTCTACTTCTTTTTAAGTTTTCTTTCAACTTTAGGGGCTATGATGTTTTAGATACAACACGATGAGCGTAACGACAGTTGCCACACAGTGGATATCGCAACACGTAAACGAGATGAAGACTAAAGCGATTAGCACCTTGAGTGGTCGTTCTGCGGTCACGTGACATTTACTTCTCTTCCTAATGAAGAAAAGTATAACGAGTGTCTTCTTCAATGTGCATTCTTCGATTTTGAACCTTCTCTCCTTGCAATTTTTCGGAATGTGAATTAATTTAAAAGCGCGAAAATTAGTTCATTGCTGGAATTAATGTTTAATTAATGTCTTCCTACAGTCGAATTTTGGTAAAAAGAATGTCGAAGAATGCAGAGATGTATTCTTCAGAAGCTAATCCTCCTTGAAGCATTTTAAAAATTCCCCAGTATTGTAGAACCAGAAGTTACATTGCCGGATTCATAGTAGTCTCCTATTCGATGCACCAGACAAAATCATTTCATGTACGTACATGCGGGCGCGCGCGCGCAGGCACAAACACACAGTGTTATTAAATTATTTTATCATTATTAATCCTTAATGCAACTCCCCAGTTGTGTCTTCTTTTCAGGATGTTATTTAAAATGCCATGTACTGTAAGAGTACAATTTTAGTGTTTTATTATATTCTTATCCGTTCACTCACTGTTCAAATTCAAAAAAATACCCAAAAAATGCACCATATTAAAGTATAAAGTTTTTGCAATTAAAGCTCCGAAACTCCAACATTTTTCGACCGTTTTTGGGTCATCCTAACGGACTGTACATCAATATTTTTTATGAAACGTAGATTAAAAATAGATTAAATAAGTTAAAATTGTATTAAAATCGTTTAATGGCTTGAAGTTGGGGCTGTAGGTGTGTGTGTGTGTGTGTGTGTGTGTGTGTGTGCGTGAGTGCGTGTGTGTATTCCTTGTAAAATGTATCTTAATTATATGCACTATTGTAATATTTCTAACCTCTGGAGCAACTTGTGTATGTTCCCATTGTAGGTACGTTAGGAGGTTTCACAGTCATGAAGTCTGCTCTACATACTACTAAATTGTAATTGTTTGGTGGCCAGAAAAGAAGACAACTTCATAGGTGTTACGATTAATGTTATATTTTTCTAAAAATCCCTTGTTCTCTTGAGGCCTATATCTAAAACAAAAGTTCATTTAAAAATTACATAAAGTCCCTGAAGGAGTTGTGTAAACACAGAACCACAATTCCCAAAATAATCTCCAGGAAGTAATACACATATTTGTGTTGCAGGTAATTCATTAATTATAAATAAAGCATATTTAAAGAAAACTAACCTTTGCATTCAACAACAAATTAAATGATTATACGGAAACAACATACAACGTTGCATGCCATTAGAATTATTGCATATAGTAATGGAACAATGGCAATTCTCTCCCACTGAACAAAGAGATACTAAAATACCTAGGAACAATTTTGCAGTGGTGAATAATAGAGTTGTAGTTGTTTCGTAACCTCATTAATAATTTATCTTTCTATAGTAGCCTTTGAAATTAAACTCATTAAAACTTCAGAACGTCAGACGCATAACTTTTGTATTATTTCTATTTTAGTTCCTTGTAAATTCGGTATACAATAACTTGAGAAGAAATGTGCATTAGGCATTTATAGAATACCGCTCTTTTTGCCTCTGTTTACATAAAAGGATTCTTCTTCATTCCACGGTTACAGACGTAGAGTTTCTTTTTCTCAAGATTGTTACTTCGTGAACTGAATCTTCGGAAAAGAATTCGTATTACGAATGGTCTTATTTCCGCAAGATTTAAACACACATTTTTAACATTTACCCAGGTAGTATCTGAGATGAACATAACAAAATATAATTGCTTAATTAAATTCTAAGCCCTGGTATTAGAGCAGCTAAAGCAAAGTTACATTTGTTTTGTAAAAGCTTGGAAAACTGAAGACACTAAACAGCGCCTCATGGGACACTTTATCCATTATGCTCATTAGAACATGACTATCCACCTTCAATATAACTAGTCGAATTACATTTTAGATACCTGTAAGAAGGACACGTAATAAAAATGAATTTCATCAGTCCTAGTGGACGAATAACACGACAATACGAGTGCATGATGAGACCTTACATCGATGATGATTAGAAAACAAACATCGTCCGGCTAACATAGCAATCCTCGAAGTTATTTTTTGTTTTCATTTACAGTCAATTAAATTCTTACACCAAATATTAAGTAAACCTTTTTGAAATTCCTTGAAATGTGTCCACTTTTTAAATAGGAATGTAAAGAGGTGGATTTCTGGGTATGGAAAGCTACTGTCGCAGAATACACATTGGCAAGTATCGTGAGTTATATAACCCTGTAATAGTGTACTGTAAAAAATGAGAATTATGGAGAGACCAGATTACTGTGCTGCTTTAGAAGGCTATTAATCGACATTATAAACGTACATATTATAAAATTTAAGATGAGTAATAAATTAGTAAATTAAACTGGGTGGTAAGGAAGATAATAATAACGATATATGGTTAAAAAACTCCTCTTTCGGGATCTTGTTATAAGCTGAGTGTATTTGTCTTTCTGTGGGTAAATAAAATAAGCTGGTCCATATAAGAGGTAACATACAGTTGAACTAGAATGATGACCGTCGAAACGAAAACCTCTCCATTAAATGATCTCTCAATCATCACAGTTTCGACAACACTGTCATTAACAATACAAATATGGAACTGCAGTACAGGCAAGATGTCAGTAAATAAAAGGACTTTCAGTTTTGTACACTGAAAATTTTTCGAATAAAATGCAAACCTTGCAGAAAATTGCAGGAAAATAAAAAAATATGTATATCAGGATATTAATAACACAAACGGCACACAAGCATAACGAAATATTCATTGAAACATTATATCTTCATTTGTATGCGGGTGTAAAACCCGTTACTAGGTAAAATATTAATTCCGTAGGCCGAGTAGTTCGTTGTTCCACTTTATGAAATTTAAAGTTTGGTAAAATCTTATACTCCTACCCTATTTTGTATTTGTGATGGGCTAAATATTCTTCTTAATCTAGGATTAAGAATGCTGTGTTCTTCAACTGTTATAAGTACGTGAAACTTCGGGAAAAAAAGGCTGAATTTATGTACATTAGTCAAATGTTCTATTTATCGAACTGGCAACTTGCAGTTTTAGCAACTTCAAGAACATGATATTGACTTACTTAGGTATGATAAATATAGATATAGTATTCCTGGTAAAAGTCATTTTAAAATAAAACTATTTATGATATTTTTTATCTTGGATATTATCGTCTGTAAGTGTATTATGATTCATTTTGCGTTATCGTCTTAAAATTTGAAAGAGAGATTAGCGGAAACAATAATGATGCGATGTCAAAATCCAGGATTATGACTACTCTCGCCTCTAAAACTAAACTAAACTCCGTGGCCTTAGTCCGCACGCGAACTATACCGACAGAGCGGCCGCCGTCTGTCGGCGAAGTTAGTGCCAACTTTTGCGGATAGAGGGGTGTTACGTGGTCAGCGCAA
>Ga0131853_10010569_pt1 | contig 16879 bp, 12 predicted proteins | sample TergutLab28metaG_FD_92764 | JGI IMG/M metagenome (GOLD analysis project Ga0131853, IMG submission 92764) | Labiotermes labralis P1 segment gut microbial communities from Petit-Saut dam, French Guiana - Lab288 P1 (version 2) (version 2) | ecosystem: Host-associated > Arthropoda: Insects >...
GCTGGAGAAGATCGATAATTAAGGAAGCGGGTAGAAGCTGGAATGAACTAAGGTTCTTAGCAGCCGATAGACAGAAGTGGAAAGGACTCATAGACAACCTATGTTCCTAGAAGGAATGATGGATTCTATTATTATTATTATTGTATTTCTGCACCCATAATGTACACAGATAACTTTACTGAGGTTCCACAAAAATTTGGACGTATTCACAACAGTTCCACAGATATTATGGTATGAAGACCAATGCATTAGATCAAGCTCTGGAGATTCCATCTTACCCTGAGTGCAGAAGACACTGAAAGGATTTAGACACACAGATGAAGCATAATGTGGCAGCTTGCCAAGGCAGGAATCTCGGTGCAATGAGGTAGAGATACGACTGGCCTGAACTGCCACAAGATTCCCCCCAACTCCATTGATCACAGGTTGGAACACTGCTATGCCCTTGAAGTTTGACACTGTGAAGTCTAATATAAGGCCCCCTATGCTGTAAAACAGGTAATTGTTTAAGTATAAGGACACTGTGCAATAACATTACATTAATATCTAGCTGAACTGAAATAATGGAAACTTCTTATACTGCAAATTTATAACGGTATCACTGATACAATCTTCTTTATTTTGGGATTCTCCCCATTGCCTGTGAATAGCCCCATCTAAGGGGTCCACCGCATTAGGTGTATTGCTTGTCTGAAGATGGAGTAAAGCTGTTCTGAAACACAGTGCTTCACTGAAAATTAGATCATGGACAAAGTAAAAAAGAAAAAAACAGAAAGAATAAGAAGATTATATCAGTGAGTCACATGCCATTGTGACAGCTCTGTATAGTTGGATCATAAAGATTATGTGGCATAGAAGCATACCTTATAAATTAATGTTACCATCACAACAAAACAATGTTTACTCATTCTGATTAATGTGAAATTGGTCCTTCTTAGACCAAAGCCAAACCTGTAGTCACACTCAATCTTTGTATACTTGTGAAATTTGATATTCTCATTTCAGTGTTGCTGAACATTGCACCCTTCTGGGGTGTGATGCTGTGTTATTGGGCAAGCAGTTCCCAACATTTTGAAGGATCACAGTGCCTTCAATATGTCCAAACTATTCAACCAAATAACACAAAGTCACATCCCAGAAGATTGGACATCTTTTTGCCCCTTAGTATTGAGAAGTAAATATCCAGCGATCAAAGTATCTCCTTCCAATTTACCCAGTGGAGTAGGAGGCTGTTCTTTCTTACAAGTGATGTTGAAAAGAGATCAAGGCTCCAAGACACTAAGTTTGAACAAATTGTGCAGTCATGTTATGTTTGCCCATTAATCCAAGATTAAAATAAAAAAAATTGGAAGTGTGAAGTTGGTACAGAGGGCTGCTTGCTTTCATTTACATGTAACTGTAGTGGAGCAACATTAACCTGCTGATCAATATCACAGATACGACAGGTGTCCACTAACCTGCTGATAAACATCACAGATACAAGAGGTGTCCACTAACCTGCTGATTAACATCGCGGATACAACAGGTGTCCACCCCGTGTTCAACACCTCCTTCGTGTACTTGTTCCTGGCAGCAACCCACCCCCAGACTGGTGTCAGTATTATACAAGTTCCAATGATAACAGGAGCAAGCCACTGACGTTCATCTAGAGACAGAAATAAATATAAATAAATATATATAAGCATAAACTTTGCTCTTGAACATGGCACATCAGACAAATTCTAAACTTTTTTCCAACATTATTTTGTACTAAACAGGCACCATTTCTAATTCAGTGGAAGACAATCTGAGATTTGAATTTCTCATATCAGTATCCAGATTACTGTAATTTAGGATGTGACACTGTAGTGTGGTACACAGGTACCTAGCACTGGTGGAACCACATCTAACCTGAAAACAGACATAGCAGGTTCCTCCAAAGTGTCAGTACCGTTGTGCCACACTACATGCACACATCCCAAATGACAACAGTCCAGAAGGCAAGTTGTTAGGTCTCTTTGGAACCAAGAGTATGTCAACTTTGGTTCTTTACTGCAAGGCTCCACAATCCCAGACACCAGCTCACTGTGGCACACAGATAATTCGTTGCTATGCCTAGAATTACAGAGGCAGGTGTTGACAATCATTATGTTTTTGGGGGGTCTGAAAATGCCCATTCAACAATCACTTCTTTACCAAACAGCTCACTCAGTGCCACTGAGAAATAACGTACCTGCTAAAATCAGTTTTGCGTAATACGAAAATGAGTGGAAGGAATGCTACGCATCTTTGCAATCACTGGCACGGAAGACAGAGCAAATTATAAAGGGAGCAGGCCTTGAGGGTGGAGATGGTTTCACGTGTCAGCATACTTTTGGAAAAGTCCAGTAACAGTGACAGTGGAGGTCTAAGTTTGTCAGCCACTGCAATATCCACAGAAGTAAAAACAGTGTGGATCCTACATTTTAGAACTGACTCCTAGTTTCAAAGAAAAGTTATCATCCTGCTTGACTGTCTCCTCTGCAAGTAGCTACAGCACATAATTAAAACATTGTACATAATTTTTGAGGGAAATACAGACAACAAACAATTACTTGAAACAAATACAGCTCATGCATATATAATTTTAACACACAGGAAACAAAATCCAGCATCAAATAAAATCACCTGTAGGAATCCTAAGCCCACATGGGTATGACTCATTACAAGTGACAGGGGTAGGACATATGTGGCAATAGCGTATCCTGCCCATCACAAATTTCAGTTCTCCCTGGCATTTGCATTATGTGCACGTGGAAGGAAGGCAGACTTTACGTATCATTCAGCTAGCTTGTAGCAGTTGTTTTATATCAACGCAGAATTTTTTGTGTTTCTCATCTTTCATTTCCAAAATGCCTTCATTAACAGTTTTTAAAACTGGTGGAAACAAGAACCCACAGTGCAAATTTAGAAGGAAAATCAGTGCACAACAGCATGTGATCCAAACACCCATAAGAGGGTTAACACACCTCAAACAAAAAGTGGGTTCTAGAGAACACATTCGGAAATCATTTCTGTGACAATTGGAGACAAAAAATGCAATATTTAATGACACTGTCCATAACTAAGATTATACAGGGTCAATGGCAGAGGAATGCATGTAAACAGCACACACGAAATTAACATACGTATTGCTTCAAATAATAAAGAGGCAATCCATGACAACAATGCCAAAGTGGTGAGGTCTCCCAAGCTGGCTGCAATTGGTGTGGCCACATTATCAGGGTTTACATTGCAGTGCCGCGATGACACAATCACCACAACCATCACAAGACCTGGCATGGGAAAGGACATAAAAAATTAGTATGAATGAGTGAATGCATTCACTCTGCAATACAGTCTTTGAGGTGTTGCTCTCTAATCCACTTTCCCCTCTAAAATATTTTGATGTCTACACTGACTTCAGGTAAAATAAGTCTGGAATGTTTTAGTTTCAGGATGTGGGGAAATGAGGTCACCTGCTAATATACGCTTGGACAAAACAGGTGACTGTTCAACAGAAGCTATTACAAATGAACATCACAAAAAAATCTACTGGTGCCAGGAAGCAAATGAAAAAAAAAAATTTCAAATGTAAGATATCAAAGTTCCAACTTGTGCAAAGGCACCTCCAAGAATCATTAAAGTCCACAATGTTCCACAAGTTATTGAAGTACAATAGGAAGCTGAAACAATTTTCACTTCCTGAAGCCTGCAGAACAAAAACTGATGTTTTATCTTCCATGTCCCATACTTTTAGTATCCGAGTCCTGTCTATATTAACATAGTCAAAGCTGGTTTCTCTAGCACTGGATAATGTGGAAAACTCTACTACCCAGAAACCAACAGAGACCCATTACATTTCACTACCCCATCTACTGCCAGCACCCAGCACAAATTCCAAGAGTTCACAAAGCAAAGTTTGATGAAGAAAGACCATTTATGGGGTACAGTTATGTGTGGGAACAGTACACACAACAAAATTTGTGTGTTGGTGTCTTGTCATTTTACATTATAAACATACCATGTTACATACATAGCAATGAAGAAGGAATAGAAAGTGTGGCACAGAAAAACAGGACAGGATATCATGTGTTAAGTGGTCATGTTTGTCCATGAGGTCACAAAGGACATCAAGATACTCATTTGGTATAATGTTCTAATGTAAAACAAGTGTGGTATCCACCAACCCCTTAGTCCTCGAAGTGTTGGATAAACCAGCTGTCACTGCATTTAACTTCTTCACAATTCCACTTGTACAAGAAAAATTTTTAAAGGGTTTTAACAACTCTGACATCATTACAAAACAGCAAATATGATGCCACCTAAAAACTCAATGCATATTATAAAAATACAGATCTACTGGACACTTCAAACTGTCTGGAAACTTATTGCACTTACAGAGTTTCCTGATTTGTAACATATGACTGAAGAACCACTTAACTATATGACAGGTTTTTCTTAAAAATTCACGTCCTCTGGTATGTGACACTGTGTCACTGGGTAAGTAGTTCCCAACAGTTCGAAGGATTGTAATTTCATCTTCAGGGTCAAGCAGTCAACTACTTGCCCCAATAACATGGTGTCCCATCTTAAAACACTTTTATCTTCACCCAACAGTTATTTGTAAAGACAAGATAATGCGTTTCAATTGCTCACCCAGCACAAAGCTTGCGACCGATGCAGTCACGAGACTACTGGCACACAGCAGCAGGCCATGAGCAACATCAAATTTGCCTTCAGGAACCCAGCCCATTATCATGGCTGCCAATGATGCAAGGAAACCTACCACGATGGCTTGGCACTGTACACAACATATCAAAAGTACAGCTTATGCATAACACACAGAGTTTATTTTTACATTTGATGTTCAGATTTCCATGCATCGTGATATATTCTTATAATAAAACCAACTAGATGCACTAATTTCTCACATTTATTTTTGGAATAAAACTCTACATGTTTCAGACAGTTCCTATGTCCATCATCAGGAGTTTTTCACTGAACACACAGCTTGTGAGCAGACCTGTATGACATATACCAATGCTGTGTGTAAAGTGCAAAACTCCTGATGATGGACAGAGGAACTGTCCGAAACATGTAGAGTTTTATTTGAAAAATAAATTTGAGAAATTAGTGCATCTAGTTGGTTTTATTATAAGAATTTATTTTTACACTTGGTGCAATGAAAATGAGCTCACACATGACTCAATTTCATGCCATAAAACCGTACATCTTGTAAATGAATTTTTTTTACAAAAAAGATAACATGAACATATTTTTGAAACACCCAAAATAACTAAAGCACATTCATTCTTTCAGGTACAATTGTGTCTGGATGGATCAGCTAATGGTTTACCTTTGAATGATGCCATCTCGTTGTGTACGTATAACCAACTTATTGTAATGTGCCGTCGTTACACAACATATAAAACAGTTGCAATTTTACAACTGGTTAAGCTTGGCTACATGTTACGGCCATTACCCGGCCATCATCACAGGCCAACAGAGAAATATTGTTAATTAAGGTACATTCATTAGCTTTACCAATGGGGTCCCATTGTTTACATTAAACTTTAAGCTTATAGAGTCTATATTAATGGTTTAAAAACTATTGAATCTAAAATTGCTTATAAAATTATATGTGATTTTAAGTTCACTTGCAGCGGCGGATGCACATCGTGCCGCTGTATGTAGCGACACTTGGGTTGTGTAGATGTATAGGACATGCGTGGGGGCGATCGTTCACGTTAGTATCGGTTAAAATTGGTTAAGTTACTAATAGTTTTTTGATTCCATGGCCATTGTAAGCTGGTTTTTTTAAATTATATTACAGCATACTCACAATTGTAGGCTTTACACAACACTTATTGTCAGCACTTAATCTTGGATTTTTACGAAGTTTTGCAACTATATTATGTACAGTACTGTGTACTTCAGGTTCTGTATAGTTAATTAACTGTACTGTTAGGTTTCACTTTTTATCTAGTGTGTGCATTTGTCCTAAACGTCATGGTGGAACGCACGTTTCATAATTTATGATGGCTTAGGAAGACTCACAGTTGTTGCTGTTGTTGTAGTGGAGTGGCTGGTCAAGTGCCGTTGTTGTGTAGCGTGTGAGCCGATGATGGCCGGGTAACGGCTGCAACATGTAGCCGAGCTTAACCAGTTGTAAAATTACAACTGTTTTATATGTTGTGTAACGATGGCACATTACAATAAATTAATGGTTTACCCTTCCTTCGAAAGCCATTCAAAACACAGCAATAAATACTTCCACCGCATCCAACAATACCACCATCACAGCATGTGTAAGTAATCGGAGTCTACAAGAAGTCATGGCAGTTGAGTCCCATTCCACTTTTGGGTTATGGAAAAAAGACCACAGTACTATAACCCAAAAATGGAAATTCAAGACATGCCAGTTAACATGTTACATGTCCTCACATCATTTTGTGGCTCCAAACATCTCATTTTTAAGGAACTTTCAGCCCACTTGCATGCAGCACATTATGGTCAAACTAGACAGCACATGTTGCAGCATTGCTACTTATACTTGGGAGATTCACCAGCTGAAGTGCCAACCATTGTAAGACAGCTGCTACGAGAATTTCACCGGTAACTCCAGGCAAGTGTGGCATTAGCTTCAGATGAAATATGAAGTACAGTCCTGTTTATACAGCACTGTTAAATGACCTGTGAGTGGACATTGCAAAAAGGTACACATGTAGCTGCAGTTTTCAATGTGTATGCAGAGGGAAAGCTGGTACCATCTGTACTGAGCGGCACACATTTGCTGATCCATGACAGCGACAGCAACTGAAACCAGTCTGCTGGTAACCAGATAAGCTGTGGTAAATCTTGCAATATTTTCTTTTTGTATTTAATACATACTTTAATTTTTCACATATTATCACAGCAGTATTTTTAGTGTTTGGTAAAGACATGCACTAATTAAATTGTCATCCGTCTTAAAAGCAACCACTGTCACCCCAGTCCCCAATTTCCCAAAAAAGTCTTGGCCGTCAGAACCCTGCAGTTGGTGAAGCATTACTGTATAGCTAACGACATGCAGCACAGTACTGTTTTGAGAAATTAACAGTCACTCATCTAGCCAACAAATTCTATGCCCATAATAAAACTTGAAGTTCATTACCACATTCACAGGGGCCTGCCAGTGTGCCCTGCTCTGAGCCAATTTAATACTGTCCATTCACTAAAAAACTTCAGATTCAGTTCAATACCACCCTCCCATTTACACCTAAGCCTTCTGAATTGTCTCTTCTTTTTACATCTATAAGAAAAAAATTTGTAGGCATTCTTATTCTCCCATTACGTCGTATATGCCCCACCCAGCTCATCCTTGTGTTTGGTTTTCCCAAGAAAGTCTGGCATATGGTACAAATTGAGGCCTACATCAAGTTACTTGTTACTATATCAACACATGGCTTTGGGGGTGGGGGGTGGTTGATGACAGTTAATGACAGCCCAACTTGTATTGGATAATTCTGTAATAAAGGAAAAGTTTTCTATCCAATTAAAACATTTTTATTTTGCATGTACACAGACCTTCTGAGATGTAACACTGTGTTGCAGACTTTTGAAGGATCACAGTGCCTTCATCTTCAATGATCAGGCAGTCTACTTGGATTCCTTTACCCTACACATGAAGGCACTATGATTCTTCAAAACATTGGGAATCACTAACCCAGTGACACAGTGATATAGTGTCGTGCCACAGAAGACCTGAATCCTGCATATTGCAGTCTGTTACACAAACTGCAATAGCCCTTACTCATATTCACAATACAGTGTAGCAGAAAACAAAACATATCACTCACTACATTCAACAAAAACACCATTAAAATGGCACATGTGAAGAGATGCCACAGCATATTGCACCTTTCTGCAGGTATGTATTATTCATCTCACCAGCTTGCCAATTCACAAACAGTACCATGATACAGACTCCATCATGCCAGGATCTAATTTAAAAACACAAAACTTTCTTGTGATATGGGAACAAACTTACATACAATGAAATTAACCTTCAAAATTGAAGTAAACTTGTGTAACAGCTTCATACATACAACTGTATCCTACCAAGGTGGGTATTTAAATTTTAGTGCATGGTTTATGAAAAATGTGAATATTATTTCAACAGAAAAAATTATATTATGGAACAATGGCATTTTGTGGAAAATAAAAGAGAATATGCAGCAAGTCTTTTGAATGCAGTACTCTCCTTGTTGCCTAAATATATAAGATCAATTTCTAAAGGCTTTTCCTACATGTGTTTGTACATGCAAACTTGGGCCTTTATAAGGTTAATTAGTTTGAAATATCAGCATGCCAGAATATTTTTGTTTTGCTGCAGGTCTGGGTAAACTTCAGTAAAGAGGGAAAAAAGACTAACCTGAATGAGTGCCAGGTTACCAATGATCAGACTCCACTGCTCTTTCGGTTTGTCCATGTGACCTAAGTTGGCTTGAGTGGACAGTCGAGATGCAAGCGTCATTTCCAGATTGCCCTTTAGGCCTAATAAAGCAGGTACTAATATGAACACTTCAGACACGACACGGAACACTTCCCAATGCTGTAAGCACCAAGTTCACCACTGTATGTCATTACACCATACTAGTCTAACAAATACAAGCTGTCTTTGACAAAATTACACAAATGATTGTCTATACAGTAACTTTTACTTTTACTGCTCAACATTTCATGATTTTAACCAGGCTCAAATGGCTGTGAGACACATTCAGAGTCAGCTTTTGTGGTGCACATCAAGCACACCCAGGTTCCTAATCCTAGAAAATATCCATTTTTTTTTTTTCCTGTCAGTAAGCTTTGTATTGTCAATTAATTGCTTTAACATTTACATATAAATTGGAACAGGTTTCACTGCTGACAGTGCCAAACGGACATATACTTGTCCGATGTGACAACACACATGTCAGCTCTGAAACAAGTTAGTGCATAAATAAACCATGGGTTTTTATAGGTGTAACAATACTTTTAAGTTGTATCCAAACATGGGACAGGAATTCGAGAACACCAAACACTACTAGCTCACCAGTTCCAAAGAGCACAATCCTTCTTGATGACTGGAGGTGTATATATATATATACACACACATATACTGTATATACCTGTAAGGATTCACTACATAAATGTATTACAGCAAGAAAAAGGCAGCATTAATATGATTGGGGCAGCTTTTTGGAACATATATAAAAAATATACATTCTGAACAACTCACACTCATTCCATCATGAACTAAAACAAATGCTCAATGTCAATGTTAAAAATTTTATACTCAATTTTTGATTGTTTCAAACCATCAGCCACACTTATTGTCACAGACAGAATTTGTATTTATTTACGTGAAATAATAAAACATGTCCCCACTTTAACCAGATTCTTGTATTTTACATTTCAAATGTCTCTGCATTACTTTTACATTTGACAAACATAAATACAATTACCTGAACGACATCCAGCACCAGACCAGCACCAACCATCCCCAAACCCGCCACCAAGAAGGGTATGAACACCTGAATGGTTATACTCCACACATTTTCGGTTTCTTCATGCAGTACCCGTGCGGCCACTTTCGGTTGCAATGCACTCATTTCCAGAAGCTGATGGGTTTCCCCATCAAAGTCAGCAAACGCATCTGCTCCTTCTGCATCCCCAGCAGGGTCACCTGATGTGCCAGATTCCATCCTACGTGATTTTCGTCGTCGACTCTGGTGATGCTGATGGTGATGATGGTGCTGTCGGCCACGATTACCTGATGACTTGCCAGGCATCGTCGATCCTTTTCAGGTGACTGAACTATGATGGAAGAAACATGAACAACTTCCACTTGACTAAATGCAGACAGTGATGATGAGGAAAGGACATATAACATATGCCAGTAGCACAGTAATAACTTTGAATGTTGCTTCACATGGGTGTGAAACCTGGTGTTGCACATTTAGAGATGAACAAAGGCTGAGGGTGTGTAATAAGAAGGTGTTGTGGAAGTTATTTGGGTCAAAGATGGAGAAAGTAACAGCTGACTGGATAAATTTCCAAAGTGATTAGCTTCAAGATCTGCTCTCCTCATCAAATATTATGGGGACAATCAAGTCAAAGAAGATGAGATGGTTTGGGCATGTGGCATGTATGGGTAGAACAGAAATGTATGCCGGATATTGGTGGCGAAACCTGGAGGACACACATCACTTAGAATACCTGGGTACAGATGGAAAGATAATATTAAGATGGATCTTCAAGAAACTGTGAGATGGCACAGCCTTAATACATCAGGCTCAGCATGGGGAGAAGTGGTGGGCTCTTGCAAACACCATGCTGAAACTTTGGGTTCCACAAAATAAAGGAAATTTCTTGATTGGATGAGGAAGTAGTAGCGGTTCTAGGACCATATGCCATGGAGTTAGTTAGATAGTAAACATACACAGGAACAGACAATTTTTGTAGACAAAAGTACTGAATACTAAAGAGTTTCTCATTACTATTTCTTTAAACCTGTATACATGTTACGAGAAAAATTGGTAATGAAATTTAAATGACCTTTCTGAACTCATCAGTACCAATAACATGGGAAGACTACACATTCCTATCTTATATAAATATGAGGCAATAATTTTGCTACACTTGACGCTACAGTGATCACATGAGATATTCATGTGTTTCTCTTACATACCTAAGTTCAAACCTAGACATCAGGCACTGACAATTTGCATTCAATACCAAATATTCTTTCTGTATACATTTTATACAGCACACCTATTTACCTGTGAAAAGCACAGCAACATTGTCTAACAATGCAAACCATTTCACAACAAGAAACATCAAAATGAACCCTAAGATATACCATAATCCTGAAAGGCTTGACAACAGTATACAAAAGGGGGTGCATAAATCCCAGGCACCAGGTCAGCTGGGTGACTAAATTTTGTGAAGGGGCACCTAATGTTTGTGGGTCCCCACTGTGGAACATGCTTAATGTCTCCCTTCTGACACCAAAATTTTGAGGTGGCTCTTAGATTTTTGGAAACTTTGTGCACCCCCAGGAGAAAGCAACAATATATTTATCTTTCAGGACAGAAATATGAAGTGACTATTACAATGCAGCAGCACTGTAAAACACCGACACTATTTTCAACACATGTAGAACTAGAGGCTGTCTAACACACGCAGTTACCGCAACATACATAAAGATAAGATGAACAAACAGTCTGTGGCAGATAATGGTGTGTAAGCAACTGGTGATGCCCAGACAAAAGGAAGTTATTTTGAGTAACATTTGGCCTCTCTCCCAGAACTTGACCCAAGAAAGACAAGTGGAGCAGAGCAAACAATTTTGGGGTTGGTGCCAAGAGTCTGCTGTGTGTCACAAGAATCTAAATTCTCATTAGTAAATGTTAACGAAAATGTTCAAATATTACATTCGCTGTCTATACACTCCTGTAAACCACTACTAAACCATAAAATTAATAGAGCAAAGAAACAGCTCCAACCTATTTACCCCAGTGCCGGTTCCCTCAGATATGTCACTATGCGGAATGTTTTTCAATTCTGCATCTTCTAATTGTGTATAACACAAGTGTGCAACCAAGTGTTTACATGTGATTCCAAGATGGCTGGCTAGACAGTAACAAGCAATGGAAGAACCAAACACCGCACACATCTGAGGACATTGTAATGATATCACAATTTCAAGGCAAGTACATATGATAGAGTAGATAGCAGATACTAGGGCAAATGTTATCAGTGAGGAACCAGAGAAGATGTTATCGAACTGTTTGACAGTAACACTGGAGCGTCGTCAGAAGACCTATCTTTCCACACAGAAGTTTATAAGCAACCAACAGCACACAGTAAGAACAGAAAACATATGACATGTTTCAGCTATTGTCTATAGCCACCTTCAGGGTGAACCCATCTACATATAAGGCACTGTACAGACAACAAACACAACATGTAGGAGTGTTTTCTGTTCCTAATATGTGCAATTTGTTGGTTAAAAACTTTCTCTATGTTTATCATTTTCATGGAAGATGTACAATAATAAGTTCACATATCCTTCATTTCACGAACAAAACAATAAATACCATGCCCAAGAACAATGAGTGTAAAACAGCAGAATATCTGGAATTACCAGTCATTAACAAAAACTTGTCCAATACATTTTGAATTTATTTTAAGTACAGCACACAAAAACAAATATATTCTCATAATAAAACAAACTGGATGCACTAATTTCTCAAATTTATTTATGGAATACAACTCTACATGTTTCGGACACTTCCTCTGTCCATCATCAGTTTTTCACTGCACACAAAGCCAAAATGTATCACATATAACAATGTTTCTCAATCTTTGTGAGACCGCAGCCCGGTAAATTCTTTTTTCATAAGACGAGAGCCCCGTCCCAACATATTTGCTCATAAATACTTTTCCAATTTTTTTTTTAAGTTCATACATTAAACAAACATAAGTATTAATAATTAATTATGGCATAAAGAGTATTAGTACACTTATGTACATGGTGTGGCATGTTGACAAACATAAAATTACATTTTAATTAGTTATCAATCACTGGGCTAATTAAATCTTGCAGCATACTGTAGTTTCCTCAGGCCAACATCTGGGTCTGAGCTTTTCGACACATTCACAAATATTATTCTCCTCAGAATATTTCCACCATAAAATATTTATTCATGAAAAATTCTTAGAAAACTAAAATGACAAATTCCAGGAGAACCTCTTGCAGCGTGGTATAATTGATGTCAGGGCCCGGTACCAGGCCACAGCCCGGCGGTTGAGAAACACTGACATGTACCACTGCTGTGTGTACAGTGAAAAACTCCTGACAATGGACAGAGGAACTGTCCGAAACATGTAGAGTTTTATTCCATTAAAAAATCTGAGAAATTAGTACATCTAGTTGGTTTTATTATAAGAATTTATCATTATGCACCAGTCACCTGAACGCCAAAGACAAATATACTTAATGTTCTGATGTTAGAAATTAAAGCATTGCCATTTATTAACAAATCATGTGTAGCGCATGAGTTTATGGGCCCACAGTCTATGCCTCTAGGTTACAACAAAGCACAAACAACTACTGTTATTGAGCATGACTTAAAACTGGGTGTCTTTCCAAATGGGATCAAACATGCTGGTCGAGAGACTTGACCTGCTTGTGGAGGTTTGTCTTGGTACACACACAAACACAAATTTATTACACTGGCTACATACACCGTGAAGTGTCACATGAAGGCAGCTGGTACAGGTTCATATATCCCACAAAAGCAAAGTTCAAAAACTGACCTAAAAACAACAGCTGTACACTGCACAAAGTGTTATCAATACACACAACTTTCCAGATACTACATTTCATTGAATCAACATAACTCCCTTATCTCAGAAGTTTGCACAGCTGGCATGTGAGTGTCAATAAAGAACCAAATGTTTAAAACAGTATATTGTTGGAAAGGCCTGGGTAATAAAAGGACCTAAATTAGCGTAAAATCTATTCCCCCTTCTAAGACCAATTGCCACCCGGTTCAAAACTTTGGGACAAACACAAATACAAACACACACACACCACACACTCACTCACATGCCCCACACACACACATTCACTCACTCACACACCACACACACACACACACACTCACACACCACACACACACACACACTCACTCACACACCACACACACACACTATTCTTTGTATTACAAGATTGCTTCGGCATAAAAATTCAATTCAAAGTTCTGAAAGATGTAAATGCAATCAGCCAGCCACTTACCATTCTGATGAGTTCAGGTGATGGGCCCAACTGAAATAAAAGATTGCACATTACCATCATTTGTGTACCTAAAAAAATCTGTAGCTAACAACACATACTGTTGCATCTTTCACATGGCCGAAAATACATGAAAATATAATTTTTAGCATCCATGCAGTGGCACACTGCCACAGTCTTGAAAGATCATGAATGCATAAACAGCCAGGTATCTTGTATTAACATGTAGCTAATTTATGATGTACCTTATGACATAAAAATGTAGTGTCAGCCGCACCAACACTAGAGCAAACAACTCTGACGTTCTACAATACAGTACAACTGTAACATATTTCAGACCTGTTTTCATGAGATTTATAACATTCAAGTTTAATAATTTTCAACATAACAATGCATCAATTCACTCTCTCTCACACAGCATGATGACTTTCAGTTCCTCAGACATTTACGGACACACATTACAATAGCCTACTCACAAGACACAAACTGAAGGCACATGTATGCATCATCAACTTGTCAAAATGAACAATGGCATTGTTCATATCTGTCAACTTCTGTACACTGCTGAAATATGGGTGCATAATGTGAAAGAATATTGCATATAATTTGATAGGTCTAAGATACACAACACAAATCGTCCACAGCGGTTCATAAGACATCTGCATCAACACATTACCAATCAGTCTCCTGCTCATGAAATACAAATTATATCGATATGCCTTCATGTATGAAAATTGACATACTAATTTGTAGAGTATGAAATAGACACATTTAACTTTTATGACTTTCAAATTAGGCCTATTTGTTTTACATCTAACAAACTAACTTCCTAACTCCATGGAGCAATTCTCATATTCTTATAATAAAAGCCAACGAGATGCACTATTTCTCAAATTTATTTTATAAAGTACTCTATATATTTCGGACAGTTCCACTGTCCATCATCAGCAGTATCTCAACACCGTATACACGCAATAGGTATTTGTCATGCTAGTTCTGTTGGCATCTGCTAGCAGACGCCAACAGAACTAGCACGACATATCTCAAACTACAATACAAAAGATACTGCAAGATATTAACAAATATTACAAAGACAGCAAAAAAGTATTATCAAGAATTAATATCTAAATCCAAGAATAAAATAAAAACTACATGGAAAACTATTTTTAAAAAATAGGAAATAACAACTGTCAAAATGATACTGAATCCTCAAAAATTAATAACACTGTCATGAATAATCAACAGGAAAATGCCAGCACTTTTAATGGTTATTTCTTTACTGTTGCTGAAACTGTTATCGGAAACATCAAAAAAGGTAACAACGATCCTAGCGAAAATGTGAATCCTTCCAATTACTTGATTAACAACTTTAATAGCACATTCCTAATTATTAATTGGAACTAGGCCACAACTTATGAAATTGATAAGATTATCAAAACCCCATAAAGACTAAAACCTCATGTGGGTATGATGAAATCCCCATAAAAATTCTAAAATTAAGTGCCCCTTTCATCACTTCTCTCTTAACCTTTATTTGTAACAAATCCCTTTGTATTCCCCAAAAGACTAAAATATGCTATAATCAAACCTGTCTATAAGAAAGGAGACAAACTTCTCACCACAAATTATAGGCCAATCCTTCTTTTAATGTCCTTTTCTAAGATTTTCGAAAAGTAATATATTTAAGAATATATAAACATATATGCAGTAATAACATACTGGTCAAGAAACAATACAGATTTAGAATCAATAGTTACACTGAGGCTGCATCTTATAATGTAATTAATGAAATATTAAAACCTATGAATAACAGACTTTCAGTAGGAGGAATATTCTGTGACCTGAAGATGGTGTTTGACTGTGTTAACCATGGAATTCTAGTAGATAAACTAGAGTTTCATGGAAGGTGTGAGAAATTTCTAAATTCGATACAATCTTCTCTCAGAGGAAGATACCAAAAAGTATTCACTGATAAAATTAATGCATATGAAGTTGTTTCTTCTGGATCGAAAAAAAGTTACAAATAGGGTTCCTCTGGGTCCAATTTTAGGGCCATTATTTTTTCTTATTTATATTAATTATTTACCCAAAACAACCGATAAAGGTGCTAAAGTTGTGCTCTTTGGAGATGATACCAGCATTATAGTAACAAACTCTAATCAAGGAGGACTTCAAACAGCATTAAAAAAAACACTCTCTGATATATTCTCATGGTTTAAAGCCAATTTCTATCACTCAGCTTTAACAAAATGTATTATTTAGAATTTAGAACTAAAATTTGCACTGACAATATGTTAGATATTAACTACTTTACTACAACTATTGCTAATGTTCCATATACAAAGTTTCTGGGTTTAGTGATTGGTGACACCCTAACTTGATTAGCCACACTGAACAATCAATTTCCAGACTGAACTCTGCATGTTATGCAATAGGAGCCGTAAAATCAATGTGGTCAAGGAAAGCTTTTAGAATGCTATATTTTTCTTATGCACATTTGATCATATCCTATGGCATAATTTTTGGGAGGTAACACCCTAATAGTATTAAAATATCCAGAATAAAAAAAAATTAATTATGACTAATTAAAAAAATGGATTTATGTAGGCAGCTCTTTAAGACAATGGAAAGTTTACCTTTCTGTTCTCAGCACATATTTTCTCTTTTATTGTATGTTTGTTTGTTTATCTGTTTATTTTCACATTCCATAGTTCCAAATTAGGTTACAAAACCTTAAGGATATAGAAATTGTCATATTGTTATGAATCTATCTAATACAAAACAGCTTCTTATCATGCATGTTAATTTTCCCTCTTGTTGTTGCTAAACAGCAGTTTGTATTAAAATACATTTCCAGTACACAACACTACTATATACTGTACAGCTTAAAATTATTAGAGATGAGTTATACAGAGTGGGGCAAAATACCCTCCCTACTTTCAGTAGGGCATTGTGAAGGGAGGGGAGGCCGTAGAAGGGTGGGGTTGGGCTCGAAAGGTGCAGGTAGTTGGGAAGTTCTCGTTACAACACTCCGCAGTCGTAAAGATGGTGTGGTCC
>Ga0131853_10010571_pt1 | contig 16879 bp, 7 predicted proteins | sample TergutLab28metaG_FD_92764 | JGI IMG/M metagenome (GOLD analysis project Ga0131853, IMG submission 92764) | Labiotermes labralis P1 segment gut microbial communities from Petit-Saut dam, French Guiana - Lab288 P1 (version 2) (version 2) | ecosystem: Host-associated > Arthropoda: Insects >...
TATTTCTGCCCTCTACCTTTGTCTTTTGAATTAAAATGGAACAATGCAATTGTTTGTAAAGGACAAATAATTTGAAGCAATTTATATGTGGAACTGGAAGGTTGTGTGAGTACAGTGGGAAGCAAACCTGCCAACTTTGTAGCAACAGTTTAGTAATAGTAATTCTGCACAAAAGAATTTAATGCATATAAGCACAATGTTGAACATTTGTAGAAACGTGAGTGACAAGCTTCCCCATGTATGCGTGTCGTATATGTAGACATTTGAATGGATGTATATATGCGTGTATGTGTGTGTGATTGACATTATGTAATACCTGACCTGTTGCATTCATTTATAGTTACAGAAACACATTTTATATAAGTTGTATTGATTTGAACAGATTTTTGCCTGAAGATTCTAGTCTTCTGGGATGTTACTCCATGTCAATTGGTAAGTAGTTGCTAGTATTCCAAAGAAGCATATTGCCTTCATTTTTGGGGTCCAGCTTTCCAAGATGACTAGCCGCATGGAATGATGTGCATATATTATATAAGTAAGGACAACAGAAGTGGTGAAAGGACAGTTTGGGGGATGGGTGATCAGCTAGTCAGTTGACCACTCCTATTGGTTTGCTGCCACTTTTTCCCATACCTGTGTACCATACCCATACCCTTCTGCACAGCCACTTCACTCAGACTGCTTAACCCCTAAGATAAAGCTACCATGATACTCTTAAACACTATTAACTGTTCACCATTTGGCATGGTGCAGCATCCCAGAAGACCCGTATCTTTAGCAGCCTACTGTGAAAACCTTAAATCGCACAGATTTTTATAAGCTGCATTTGAATACTGAATGGTGAATGTTAAATTTCTTATGACTGAAATTAGTAATGGTTATGTATGCACTGTGTTCAGCAATATGTGTCACTCATATATTTAAACCTTGACTATAAAAAATCTTATAAAACTACTTAAATTTTTAAAGAAACATCTGTCCTTCATTCTGGGGTACTTGCAGCCTCATTAATGCAATATTTGGCCATTGTTAAAATACACTAGTCCATGGGGCTTGGTACTAGTGTTTGAATCATACATATAAGCTTCTTTAAAACACATGGCTTGTTACATTACATAGTAACCTGTGAACCTGCCCAACAGTGCATAGGATTAACTGGTAGGTCATTTATTGCACTGTATGGTAATGAAGGAGTGTGCATGGAGTACAATACAATATAAAATCATGTGGCCTAAATACTTTGAATTTTCTTCTGACTTGATGTTAGTGTTACATTTTAGTCAGTGTAGCCGTTGTGCCACAATAGTTCTTACATGAGATCTAGATGTCCATTTTGTTTTCTTTTTATCAGGAGTGCTGCCAACTTGTTGCAGCATATCAGACTGTGTACAACAGTGGAGGAAGAGTGAAACAAGATGAAACTCATTTTAAAATCATTTTTAAATACATAACCTGTCATTGTAATGTGTCCCTCCCAAACCTTTCAACAAAGAAAGTTATAAATTTAGTGATTTCCTATTTTAGTATATTTGTAATTATAATGTTTATAGTAATATAGTTCTGTACATATGCAGGTGTACCATGTAGTTCATCATGGAGTTGGTGTTATTTAGTTCAAGTAACTGACTTCAAAATCTATGATTCCCAGAATTTTAATCCATTTTCAAATGAAGTATTTATATGAAGTCATTTTCAGAGTAGCCACACTGGTGATGGGAATTGAGTAATTACTTTTATATGAGTTAATATTCTGAAGAAATCTGTTCAATTTTGTATGTGTATGGCAGCAATATTCTATATGAAAATGCAGGTCTCTTAGGATGTTGGACATGTAGATTTAGAAGCAGTTACCACTAAGTATTGCACCAGTCTACAAGGTGCAGCATTCCAGTAGACCTGAATCTTCACAGCACTACTGTAAGGATCTCAAAACTTGCAAGATTCTTTATACTGAGGCACAAGAAATATCATTCTTGAATAGTGGAAAGTAAACTTGACAGGCATAAATTTTGGCAGTTTTTCTAAATGGGACAAACAAACAATTTGCCAGTGCTTTGTATATCTCATCTTGGCATTAGGCAAATATAAATGCCAAGTAACTCAAATATTTGCTTCAGCAGTAATTTTTTATCTCCTGAAATCTTCCAAGAGTAAATATTTTATGTTGATTTCAAATTTCAGGTACTGATGCATCATGTTTGTTTCTTAGGGCAGTGAATTTTCTAAACTTTATGAAGAATTTATACTTCAGCATACTTTTTCTTCTTGTCCCTGGGTTTTCTGGAGAATTGATTAAAGATGCTTTTCATGACTCTTATCAATTTTCCATGATATTTCTGTAGTACTTACGGGTAAAAGTAAATCATTGCATTTATTTAGTGCATAAAATTGTACAAGGTTGAAAAATTTACCTCTATGTTAAAGTAAATATTTGTGTAGTATACAGCATGGAACAAAAGTGAGAAATTATCATTCATTCAAGTTTAATTGTATTTCCCTTTATGTTTTATGTAATGGCCTTCAGAATATTATAATTTTAATGTTGAATATTTCAGTGTTGTGTAGATCATTTTATGTAGGAGAGTCTTCAGTGATGAGGAACGTATTGTTCTGGTATCTCTACTTGCTGAACTGAATGGAAAAGCTAAAATAAACATCTTAGTCAAATAAAAATATGGAAGTTAAGGCAGAGTTGTGTGACATTCCAGACTCACACAGACTCAGATTATATGCTCTTTAATAACAGCACATCTCAGTAAAATAAATCATCAGTAAATTGCATGTCAAGTCTGGTGGTTCTTCAGCATTTAGGGTGTAAAACATGTTTGCATGATGTACAGAAACATTAAAAAGTAGATTGCTTGATATCATATTTTATCCAATTTATTTATCCTTGTCCATTCAGAATGTCTGTAACTGGAAAGCACAATATCAGTAAGTATTAAGACCTACAGACCTAACAGCACCAATTTCTGTGATTTTTTTTATCCTCCCCAGGACACTGATATATGTACAAATACTGTGTATGTAACAGTTGTTAACATTCCATAGTCTGAAACTCTCATCATGTTTCTTGTCTTAAATTTCATTTCATGTGGAAAAATCAATGTTGAGATACTTCATCCCACATTACTCTTCAAAGCACAGTGGTTACTGTATTGTACCACCTGTACTAATTTTAAAAAACTTTATATTGTCTTCGCAGAGTATATTTGTCTGTTTTGTATGATTTTTCAAGCAGCAGTTCTTTTCATGTACAACATTAAATGATCGGTATTTATAGTGTACTCGGAGAGTTTTCCGTGATGTAGGAATTTAATATTTCTATATTATTCAAATGAATTTAATGCTCATAAGGATTAAAGATAATTATCACCAACATCCTGTATCCAAGCACAGGTAATATTTTGATGAAAATCACTAGCCCTTGTGCAGATGTGTTTTTATTGAGCTGTGCTGTGCAGTCTTTTGAATGTGAAGTGTTTGTTATCAAATATTAATATTACTATTACAATACTGAAAGGGAGTAAAGTAGATCATATTAAGTGTAATGTATATGGAAGGTGGCAATGCAAGGTCTCCGATAACTGTTGAAAGTTAAACACTATTAAAGTATGACCTTCAAATAAAAGATACCCTTTCTGTATCTGTCATGAAACATTACTACATTCTGAATGTAATGTAACTATACATGTCATACCCTTGCAGCTGTGGTTGCCAGTTCCCATTTGATGGAGTCATATGTCAGTAAATGAAACACCTGTGAAAAGAGAGATGATGTCAAAGAACATACTAATTACGTACTGTTATGTGAGCACAGATAACAAAATCTGGTAAAGCAATTGTTTGCCATGTTGCTTTTTCAAATGTATATCCATAATTCATTTGTACATTGATATTTCAACATAAGTGGTTTTACTCTATTCTCTATTCTTAAACAGTACAGTTAAACAGCTGGAGATGCAAAGAAACACCATTCAGTCCAGTTAAGTACTTTACGTGTGCAGTTTCCACCATGGGGTATTCAGTTGCTGCTTTCTGCCCATTTCTCTATGTTTTGCTTTAAGGGTATTACATTAATGTGAAAAAACAGTACAGAATAACTTGGTCTTTCGGTTAGAGGTGAATAAAACAGCATAATCACAGTTGTTCAGTAGAAAAGTTTAGAAAATATAGTTTAAATATTGTCAAGCCTCTTTTTTAAAATAGACACATTTTGTGATAATGTTCAAATGGTACATTTGCATAAATACAGTGATTGATAAAAATGAAGTGTCATGGTTTTTCTGTTTGTCATTAATGAGTAAAGTGTTTCCAGTTTTCTCCATACATACAGTATTATAATAATTCATTACATTGTTGTGCTGAAATAAAATTCTTTGTTGGCAATTTGTCTGTTAATTTTTTCATTTTTGGGGGGAGGAGTGATGAGTGAAAATGTGTGTAGAATACTGTCAAGTCAAAGATCCTATGGAATTAATTTTTTTTAGGGTCATAGTACTCGAGTATACCTTGAATAGTTCTGAAACCTTTACACTTTGTTATCACTGATATCCAGGGCTGGAAAATCTGTAGAGGCCCGGTCACCAAGATGCTGATATTTTTGCTGGCACCTGAAAGTTTGATAGTGACTGTATCTGACAGAAACCAAGGCCATGTCTTTTCATAACTTGTCCATTTTGTAATTGTCAGTCATCCTACCATCAGACACAGTACAGAAAATCATCAGGTATATAGGCTGAATATTTGCATGCTAAGAACAACATATATTGGTTCTACTTAATTGAAAATGTGTTCTGTTTTCAAGACTTTGGAGATTCTATCAAAGACCAATGTGATGCAAATATACTGCTATAATTGAATCTTGTGTTGTATTTGTCTACATTAAAATAATTGCAATTCATGCCACTCCTGGGTCCAACAATATTTTTCATAAAGATTTCTGAAAGTAAACATATTATGTTTTTCAGATTCTGATCTTCTGAGACATAACACTGTGCCATCTGGTAGGTGAATACTGGCACCTTAATCTTCAGGGACAAAGTGATGATGGTGAGAATGCAACAAGGCTCTATGGGCACAGTGACTTGGAAGGCATTTTACTCACCACAAGGAGGATAGAGCCATGCCTGATCCAATACAAAAGATAAACTGCCCTTATGCAGTAACAACAGGGTAATGAGGATGGGGGTTTCTCATAAACAGTGGGATGGATGGGGGAAGGTAGAAGCCTGTTAAGGCCAACAGGGATGGTAAAATAAAATTTGGAGGAATTGCCATTATGCAAGGTCTGTACATAAAGATGGCGAATTAAATTAATCATTTTCTGAATTATTTTGGAGCTGTTGGGCTTTCACCTTTCGAAGTACTCTCCTCCACTTTGTATAAATCTCTCCCAGCCTTTCTTCCCATTTTGGAAGCATTCCTGGAATGTGTCTTGTGGAATACTGCTTAGCTCTGCCAGCAGATTTTCGTTAATCACCTGGACAGACTCAAATTGTCATCCTTCCAGTACGGATTTCAGCTTGTTGAAGAGGAAGAAGTCCACTGGTGCAAGGTCTGGTGAGTATGGAGGCTGGGGGACGAGCATCATCTCATGTTTTGTGAGAAAATTGCAGATCAGAAAGGAGGAATTTGCCGGAGCCACCATTTTCCCCCTCCATAAATCAGGCCCTTATCTCCTCACTGTTTCTTTCAGCTTTTTTATCACCTTCAAATAATATTTCTTGTTCACCATCTGGCCATGAGGTAGAAACCATGATGAATTATGCCCTCACAATCAAAAGTTTTTATCAGCATTTGCACGGTTGACAAACTGTGTGCTGACATTAACACAATTTTGTTTCTGATCTTCACTCAGCAGGCACAGCACAAATTTCGCTGCAACACAATGCATGCCAAAATTTTCATGAGAATCTCATGACATGGTTTTTGAAATTCCAACTTCCTCTGCTACTTCACGAACAGTTAAACGATGATTGGAATGAATCACTTTCCAAACTTTTTGGATGTTTTTTTGAAATAAGTTATTCAATTCCTTTCTTAACTCTTATTTAATAATAATTTATTCTAGTTTTCCTACCGAGAAAATCACTAAGAAAAATAAGAAATCTTGGATAAAATTTTAAAAATTTCACCAGAATAAATAGTATCTTTACCTTTTGAGCAAAAGCAACAGTGATTCAAAATTAAAGAAATACTGCAAATTGTACTGTAAAAATGTAACCTTGACTATAAAAGAAACTAAAATGAATGGGTATAATTACCAAATACTTCAAAGCGCCAGTTCACTTCAATTTTTCACATTCATCACCTTCATATCTTATTCATCTTTTTTTGTACAGTGCCGCCTCATTGGTTTCTACTCTAATATTCTTTTTACCATCATTGAGGTGTCCATTCTTTGTGTGGCCTGACCATCTGATTCTTTGAGCTACCAAAAGATCGTACACTATCTGTTTCACTAATTAAACAATCAAGTTCAGCTATATTTACTTCATATTCTCCAGGTATTTCCCCAGTTCATATTGAGCCAAATATCTTTCTTAAGAACTGCCTTTGCAATGTGCAGAACCTATTTTTTACTTATTCATTAACAGTCCTTGTCTTAGAGGCATATGTAACTGCAGGTCTTATCAGGCTTAAACCACTACTGCATCTGGACATATTTTTAAAAAAATTTAATTCACTGCACCTGCTTGCCCAGACAGAGATGTATCACCTATCTTTCCCCATTTCTTTTCATTGTGAGAGACACAAATCATCTCACACAGTTGCTAATGTATAAGCACCTTAATGTGCAGATTTTCAAAACAAAAGTGTTTTTTGCCCAAAATATTAACAGTAGAGAAGGTGTTACAAAACTGAATAGGGCTTCAAAATTTTCCTTATGACTAGGTAAACATATACTGTAAACATGTCCATGTTAGTGCAACACATATATTTTCCGTGGGATTTTTAACTATGAAAAAAACAAGAATGTGTTTTAAATCACAAGCAATGGCAATGAAAAGAGTAAACTTTATTGTGAAGATAGATAATTGGCTTCATATTACAAAATTAACAAAATTATTTTAAAAATATTTAAAAATTTGTTTTCACCCATTTTCTGCAAATGTGGTCAATTTGTAACAGGTATGGTAACATTTTTACTTTGAACCAGGTTTGTTTGTTTGTTCATCCATTCAGTCACACAAGTAACATTGGACACGTCAATTACAGATTACAATTTATATAACTTAAAGCAAGGCAGATAATTGGTCAAAACACAACTATAGTTTATTAGCTAATGATGGTAATCAAGTTAGCAACTACTACTACTACTACTACTACTACATGTTTCTGCCCATCTAATGGCCATCATCAGGTGGTACATTTAGCTTCAAGACTTTATACAATATGTAAATAGACTTTGTTCGATGATGAGATCTCAACCATCTTAATACATAGCAAGCCATACAAACTAATCTAGATGTGTATAGTATATTATAGTATACTGTATATTTCCGTGAGTAGCCATATGTTGGGTGGGGCTGCCTTGTAGTCTTAGGTTTGAATGCAGAGCGGTATGGCGACTGTGTACCATATGTGCTGACCTCTTAATGGAGACTAAAAGTGGTATGTTCCTTGATCCTTTGGCTACAGGCTACATATGACCACTTGGCTGATAGCATAGGATGGAGTGGTGTAGCCGCTGTGTTACCAAGGGGTTTTGCAATGGGTTGGAGAGCATCAATTGTCTGGCGTACTGATCCTCTATTTAGGAAGTAGTATCCTCTGCTGGTGTTATTGTGGGTTACTAGCAGTTTGCGTTGTGGTGTGTGTGTGGAGGAGTCTGCACACTCTGTGGGTGCTAACGCACTGAATGAGTACTGTAGAAACATCAAGTAAGCATCCTAAGTGCAGATCACCGTGTGCGTATGCATAGTCTCTTGGAATGGTGTAGCACAAGCGTCGAAGCTCTTATTTTGGTGCACTATCCCACGCTAAGCACTGTATATCATGTAACTATAGTGATGATTGTACAGTGTATTTGTTCATGGCGTGTGATGCGTGTAGCAAGACGGTGTGACTGCTCCCTTTGACCTGTTTAGTTGTGTTTTGACTAATTATCTATCTTGCTTAAGTTTGATACTACACAACAGGGATGTTTCACCTCAAAGTTACAATTTATGTATTACAACATAACTTATAATATATGGACATCTACCCAATATAATATAATAAGTAACAATACAAAATTTAAAGACCAATTGGAAGTGGTATCTGTCACTACAAATAGGAATAATTGTATTTATATATTTATGTCTATGAGTTAGCAATTTCAATTAAAAATAATAATATAGGAGTTATATTACATGTAAGATTGTTTAGATATTTACTTTTAAAGTAATTACACTGGGCCAAGATCTCTATTGGAATTCCAAGTAAAATATTCCTCCAATGATTAAAATGAATTTATAAGAAGAAAACTTTTAAAAGTAGATCTGAATTGCTTTATGTCATGAGATGTATTGTTTATGTTAGTAGGAAGGTAATTAAAGAATTTAATTCCAAAGTAAAAGGGTCCTTTTTGAAAAGTTGTTAAGTTTGCAGTTGGAGTATGTAAGTCAGAACTAAATCTAGTGTTAATATTATGAATTTCTGAATTTTATTCATATAAATGTCTATTTTTGGCCTCATATAATAGAAAGGGAAAAATATGTTGTGATTTCAATGGTAAAAATTGTTAAATTCTTGAATAATTGACAACAGGAACCTCTATTTCTGGCATTCATAATTATTCTGATTATCTTTTTTTGAATTTCAAAAATATTAGAGCTATATGCTATATTACCCCAGAAAATTATGCCATACAATAGGATGGAATGAAAATATGAAAAGTAAATTGTCCTTAGTGTATCTTGGGACATAAAATAGTAGTGTTTTGGTAAATTTTTATGTGGTATGGAAATATTCATACTTTGAACACATGCTTAAAATTTCTTTTAATCCAACAGATATCATCTTCTGAAAGTCAAAATGTACTGCTTGCAAATGGATGTTGGATTTTTACCAGTTGGACTATGTGTACAGTATCATATGGTTGCTGTAATGTTCTCCTGGGATATGACGCTGTGTGAACGGGTATTCAGATCACAACTCTCCGAGTTAATATAGTGTCCTTATCTTTCAGGATCCTGAGGAACATATGTAAGTCACAACCTGGAGTAGTAAATGTGTGAGATTTGCGGGATTTGCTATGCTTGTTGATTATCCTATTGAATTTGTACATACAGCAACAAAGGAATACAGCTGTCTTACAGGAATGAATACAGTAAAATAAACGACAAATAAGCATATATAATGTGTAGGGTGTCAGCGCAAAAAAAAAAGTGAATAGAAGTGTAAATTTTAAGATGTGGTAGCTCTGTTATGCTTCTAGAATACATAATGATGGGAGAAGTATTTCTTTTATTATGTGCAAATATTAAAAAGAAAATGCAAATTCCAGTGTGTATATGATGCAAAAGTGAGCATCGAACTGTATATTTTAATAAACAAGGTATAATTTAAGTATGGGTTGTTAGTAAATAAAGCATAGACAACTGCAAGGTAGCGGTTTTTTTTACCGACTGACGTACCGTCGTGTTCAATGATTACTGACTTGGGGCAGTGTAATAAGAAGCGTTGTCACTAGAGAAATGTTGGCACACTATGATGACGTAGCACATTACAGGTAATCCGTGACAGCTACCCTATATTCGTGACATGATCTGTGTTCATGACAACTACGTTTCTCCCCAGTATTATAGATAATCCGTGGTGAAGAGTGCTCTAATCTCTGGTATGGAGTAAGACAAGCACGTGTGTATAGACTGTGCCGTGTACAATGCTGCTGGAATTGGGACGGCTTTTTTTGGATGTGATAATTTTCGGTGGTGATAAAGTTAGGGGTCGGTGAAGGGTGGGAGATTTAATGGCCGTCAAGGACTGTTAACACAATCACGTTAAAGTTGCTTAAAGACCTAGTGGTTATAGGGTAGCGCTGGCGTAGGATACAGTTTGTAAATAACTTTCCTTAAAAGACGTGGGTTCACACTTTTCTACGTTCTGAATGAAGTGTTATAAGCCTTCGTTGCCGGGGTGTGTGTGTGAAAAAAAGTTATATCGGTAGAAAGGTTTGTCTTTTTAAACGGTGTCGTGGGAACTATGGTCTATTCAGCACGGTGTTCAGTAGTTACAGAAGAAGGCAAGCCCTCACAAGCGAACTCCGAGTCACCGCCAAAAAAGACAGAACGTGAAAAAAAAGAGACATTAGATCCAATTGATTGGGGTTATGATTTATATCCAGAAAGACGTGGAGAAAAGTACCAACCAAGTTGGACGAAAGTCCTCTTCCGCGGTGAAGGCAAAGAAAATTTTGACAAATTGAGATGCGAAGAAAATGTCTACAACTGTGTGAAAAATAGTATGTAATAGTGGTGTTAGTGTATGTGGGCTGCCCATATTTTTAATATAAGGTCTGCTGAAATTTGTTTGAGGCTTGCAAACTTTGTACACGAGAAGATAGAGCACAGGAAAACTACTTTTTGTTTTAGAATCACTAAGATGACAATGCCATCCCTTCTGGCATAAGTATAGAATCTTAAAATGCCCATTGTTATGAGATGGTTATTTCTGGCATAAAATTGGAATTATTCAGAAAGACCCTTGCTTTGGACTTTGCCCTTTGTCTAATGTACAGTTGAAGCATAATGTTTTGGGATCTTGAAATGCACCTACTCTGATGGACCCCTTAGAGCTACACTGCGTTTAGTGACTGAGAATAGTTATTTCTGATTGGTGTTTTTCCTGACCCCTGTCACCAATGGATGGAAGCAGAGCCAACTTCTAAAATACTGTGTTTCTGTAGTGTGTTAGATGATGGATGATGTCCAAAATAAGAGTGTTTGTGACTGCCATACACCATTGTCAGAACCCTGTGTAACAGAATTGAAAGTATGATTGTTACATATATCCAAGAATAAAAGTTGCAAATGAGTCAGAATGGGATGTATGCATTTTTAAACATGTTGAAGAAGCATCCTAGCACAGGTGGTTAAACTGAACCACTGTTTTAATAATTTTAATTGTATATAGAACTGCAGAAAATATCAGGACTAATTTTTATGGCCCAGGGTGTGGTAGAATTTAGTATATGAAATCTCAGAGGTGAGATTTTATGTTACCTTAATGTTGAGATAACTGTATTGTGGAATGTGGTAATTTGTAGTCAGGAAGATAATTACAAATCCTTCAGAGGAATCTGCTGCTTCTGTCATTTCTGTCATGGTGATGCACTGTTACATACCATTCCCCTCCCCTATTTGTGGTGATCACATTTGTAGAGCCTGCTTGGTGTGGTGAATACACCAGAAGGCCTGAGATTCAGCATTGCAGTCTGGCTACAGTATTGTTTTGGATCTGTGTACTTTACTGTTATCATTGTTTGTGACATCCAGAACATGATTGATATTATAAAAGAGTGATATTATAACAGTAAGTTACAACAGAATAGCCATCCCTAGGTGTTAGAAAGTATGAGGTGGTGTAGTGATGATGTTCCATTTAGCAGCAAGTTGTCCATATCCTGAGAGGTTATGGCCCATGGGTGCTATGTTACTTCCTGACCCAGCACCAGTGAGTAGCAGGCCAACTGTGAACTGGGACTGGCTGCCAGGCAGCTCTAGATTGCGGTATATATCTGGCAGAAGTCCATGTGATATCCATAACTGATTGAATCCATACAGGTTGTAGTATAGGGTGAGTTACCACCATAAAGTTGCCGCTACATGTAGTCAGTAGACAGTGTGCTGTGTATTAGTTAGCTGACTGGCAGGTATGGCCATAGTGCCATGACATGCAGAAACATGAGTATGTTTAGATCCGTGTCTGCTGTTGTATGATAACTATTTCATCTGTCTCAGTGATTTGCAGGTCATTATGGAGGAATCTGGCTGCATTTCTGGTCTGTTGTGTAGGTCATTTGCTGATGCTGCCTCTTCTTCCTTCCAGGATGAGCAACAGTTTGCTTCTATTTCTGTTGACAGCAGTGTGTGTGGCAGGCCATCATATCAGTCTGAAAGACCTGAACCATCACAAGCAGCTTGTTGCATAGTTCCTGCATTTGTTATTTCATGGAAGGCATGTCCACACTAAGCTTTTGATCATTGTCAGGTTATGTCAACACTCGTAGTACAAGTCTTGTGAAAGGTTTCTAGTACCTGAGCTATTGTCTTGCCTGTCAGTTAAGTCAGTGACTGCACCTGTGGTTTCAATTTTTTTGTGTGCAGAAGACATCATTCTTACTTATAAGTAGTAAATAAAGAGACCTATGAAGATGGGACAAATACATTGTCATATAACATTAGTAACAAACTACAACCACCATGTAACATCCCAGTAGAGTGACGATGTCAGATGTTACTGTTGCCACGTTCCAAGCATCATCATCTTAATGGTATAGCTGATCACCTTTCAGGTTTTCTAATCAACATTTTTTTAATATTGCATTTCTTTTATGGATGCTGTACTCCCTACTCATCCTCCTTAATTTAATTAATTATAACTTAGTCAAGACATCATCATCATCATCATCATGTTCCTGAAGGGTTAGCATGTTTCCTGTTCCTTGATCATCAAGATGAAGTTGGTCCCTCTGTCTTTTCCTTGGTCATCCTACGTTCCTTCGTATTTAGTCAAGACAAGACTCAAAATTTTTTTGAGGGTGGTGTTTTATCTTTTTGCTGGTTGTCAGTCCCCTGATTAAATACTGACTCTTCTGGAGTGTCCCTTTTTATAGGCCCAACCAGGGTGCTGAGAGATTACTGGTGTGGTGAGACCACTGGAAGTCTGGAAGACTTGAGGGGTGTGGCATGATCTGGCTAGAGGAGTGTGCTGGCTTGCTGTACTTTATTTCTTCCTGTCATGGCACTGATGATGGAATCAGCAGATTTCTATGATGTATACATTTCTGCATTGCCTACATTACATCATACCACAAAAGACATATACATTTTGAGTCTTAAAAGTGCATTCTGTACTGCCTGTTTCATGCTGAAATATTTATTGGTGGCCATCAGATGTATTAGTGGCAGTATGTATATTCATTTAGCATGATACCTGCTGTGAAAGATATTAGATGTATTCAGGTCTGCTGGGATGCAATGCTGTGTTGTAGGGTGAGCAGTCCAAGACTGCTTGACTTTGAAGATGAAGGCAGTATGATCTATATAAATGTGAGCAACTACTCACCAATTGACACAGGATCACATCTCAGCCCATCTGAGTCTTTTTGCACTACCACTGTGAGAACCTGAAATCTCCCAACATGTTGAGTAGATTCATTGATTCAGTGTTGTATTTATTTGACTGTCATGAATAAATTATTTATTTTATACATGTAAATGCAGGGAAAGGTATTCTTCGCATGGTCAATGTTTTGTTTGCTGACTGTAATGATCATTTTGTGTGTAATGAAAGAGATGTAACAAAAACAATACAATTTGTTTCTATTTGCATGATGACAGTGTTATGTTGTCTTGATTTCACATTGTTTCAGGGAGATGATCAGCCTCTGTCTTCATATCCTATTGATTCATAAGTATCTAGTGCCTTTGGGAATTATGTATGTATGTATGAGTAATATAATATATGTTGTTGTGATACACTAACATATGAACTCGTCCAGACTGGAGCTGGGTACCCCCAGCCTTCTGTACAGTGGGTACCTGGTCTCTTCCCCATGGGTAAAGCAGTTTAGACATGCCATTGACCATCCATCTCCATCTGGTGCTGAGGTCTGTACTAGGGTGAACTTTACCTTTATCCCCTAACATGTAGTTACAAGGAGAAGTATTTTAGTAAGGTGGATAACTAAGAAGAACATCAGGATGTTGTTAATTTGTCAGCAGTTACATCACACTGATCATGAAATGTTACGGCTTTTCTACATGCTACTGTGGTATGATTTGATTGGGCTTTGTGTTGTAATTACCTGAAATCAGAAGTGTGAAGTTTATCTTGCCTTGCTGCTTGTGCTTATTTTGATTCCAAATGGAGGCTGACTGTGTGAGGAATGTTCACATTTCATCATAATGTATGATGAATGCTCATTGACTAATTAGGCATTTCACATTTAATCTGTTTTCAGGTCCACTTGTGAAATTAATGCTTGGTGCTCTGAAAAGTTCAGGATGGTAAGTTTGTACATGTAGACTGTATGCCTGCTTGTCATCATTAGTGGGGTGATATTAGCTTTCTGTGGTGCACAAGTTTGTAGATATTTGATGAATTCTAAGATACTGAAATTTTCTTCCATCTCAATTAGAAATAATTTTTGATATCTTACGACCTATATATGACAGGTTGGCCAGGATAGCATAGTTGGTATAGGGACTAGGTTAGAGGCTGAATGGTCAGGGGTTCAAATCCTGGCATGGCCAATAGATTTTTCCGTTCTCCAAATGTCCAGACAGGTTCAAGGGTCCATCTAGCATCCTATTCAGCGGATGCCCAGGTTCTTCCTGGATTATGGTAGCTGGGTCATGGTGTTGACCACTTGTGTCCCTCTAGTGCAGCGGTTAAGAATGAGTGGAACTGTACATCTCCTCCCCATATACTTCTTCAAGGTGTGAACAGGGACAACTTTACCTTTTCTCTTTTATAGATGGGTAACTTTGGTAAGTATTCAGTGGCACCATATGTCACAGCCAAGTGGTGCACTCCTGCTTTATATTCAGGAGGTCTTACAATTGGTCTTTTGTTTGGAGAGCAGGTATGACAGGATTGTATGTGGTGTTTTTCAGTTTCTGTGAACAGACATAGGGATTATATATGTGTGACTTGTCTGCAGTTTGTCATTCAAATTTGATAATGTCATTACTTGCTTTACAGTGCAGTTGATCTAAGACGTCACATTGCCTGTGAAGTGTGTGATCCATCTGTTAGTGGAGGCTATGATCCATTGCTGAATCAGGTAGCTGTTTTGAATTCCAGTTTTAAATTGCCCAATTCTGTTTTTCCATGTCTGTTAAACTTGGTCAGTTTGTTTTCTTGCAAATAAGGTTATATATTGTCATTTTATGTTAAGTTGTCAAACTTGTTTTGCCAGGTGGTGGTGTGTCAGAATGTGGCCAGAAACAAGGGGATGGTTCAGGGTGTTCTGACACATGAAATGATTCATATGTTTGATTATTGTCGTAATGCACTTGATTTCAAAAATGTTGACCACTTGGCATGTACTGAAGTGCGGGCTGCAAATCTGACTCATTGCAGTTTTATGAGTGCCTGGCAGCAGGGTGATGCATCTCCATTCAGAATACAGCGACAACATCAGGTATAGTGTTGCATACATCTGTGCACATTAAATGCATGCTTCTCTGTACCACAAATTCTCAATGCACATATTTTTTGTCTGGATGAACTCTTACTTATTCTGCAGTATTGAGCTTCTCACTGCAATGTTGCTGAAAACTTGAATCTTTTTTTGTTTAGAAATAGTATATGATATAATTAAGAAACATTCATTCTGTTAATCAGGGGTTCTGATGTAGTGATTTTGTTTGTTTCTGCAAATGGTAGTTTAGTAACGGACTTACATGGTGGGAGTTAGCTATGTGTGAATTTTTGCTAATTTGAAGGTTCGTTTTGTCTTGTAAGTGCTGTGCTATATGTGAATTTGTTGTGATTACAGGAATGTGTGAAAACAAAGGCTATTCAGTCAGTTTTAGCTGTTCGCAATGTGTCAGAAGAGGAGGCTCGAGCTGCTGTGAATCGTGTGTTTAATAGGTGTTACGCTGATCTAGAACCCATTGGACGTCGTATCCGCAGGAATTCAATGGATATGTACAAAGCATACATGGAAGCTCCATATTATGGTTATGACTACTGATTGCCATCTAGTAGGATTAGCGGTTATACTTAGCGGCTCTAATGTTCTGCCAGTAGAAAGCCATATTGTTATGTAGGTCAGTATAGAAAATGTGAAGTTTTGTTTGCAGTGCATAATGTTAGTTTTGTGAATTATGACATTTATAGATATTAAATTATTTGATAATTTGGACTGAAGAAAAAATGGTTGTTTGTTCCTTACTCAGATTGTTGGCTACTGTAGACCTTTACTTTAACTATCAACCAACAAATGCATTTACATAAAATTTCACATTAAAACACTTAAAATCGCTCCAACATGTTTCATTCCTAAGATCATCTCCAGGGAGCTACATTGTTCCTTGCTAAAGTCATTTTAAAAGCATTCACAAAATAATTCTCTTATATTAACAGGGTGTTGTGGCAGCATATCGTGTTGTGTAAGAGTACATTATTGGGAATGCGTCTGGCTATGGTGTGCATCGTGTGTTATGTAGTGAGACGTGGTAAGACGCATCACCAATGTATTTAAACGGTCTAATTTGAACATAGCATTTAAGGCAACCAGTACTGTCCACCAACAATTATCTGAAAGGCAGACTAATACAAATCCAAGTGGAATATATAAATTGAAATGCAAAACATGTAATAATGTGTATGTTGGACAGTCAGGAGGATCTATAAATATAAGACACAAAGAACATATAAGAGTCTCTCACTATGTAACACACGACGCACAACATAGCCAGACACATTCCCAATAACGTACTCTTACACAACGCGATACGCTGCCACAACACCCTGTTAATATAGTGGAATTATTTTATGAATGTTTTTAAAATTACTTTAGCAAGGAACAACATAGCCCCCTGAGGATGATCTTAGGATCGAAACATGTCGGAGCGATTTTAAGTGTTTTAATGTGAAATTTTATGTAAGTGCATTTGTTGGTTGATAATTAAAGTGATTCTACGAAATGCACGGTGCA
>Ga0131853_10010572_pt1 | contig 16879 bp, 11 predicted proteins | sample TergutLab28metaG_FD_92764 | JGI IMG/M metagenome (GOLD analysis project Ga0131853, IMG submission 92764) | Labiotermes labralis P1 segment gut microbial communities from Petit-Saut dam, French Guiana - Lab288 P1 (version 2) (version 2) | ecosystem: Host-associated > Arthropoda: Insects >...
AAACTTCTTATTTATCTTTAGAGGTAAAGGGAAGAAATGTAAGAAGAAAGGGATCAGTATTATTAAAATGGATTCTGTAGACAGTGAGAGTGAAGAGGACAAAATAAATTTAAACAGAATTTTACTGCCTTCTCGGATGTGGCACCTTGCAGTTTAAAATAGGTAAGTGTGTTGCGGGATAACTAGCCTTATAAAGATAGGGACAGTGAGTCAAACACAACTTGTGAATATACTATTTTATTTACAAGGCGTAGCTTAGAAGTGACTACATATTCCGGCCTTCTTTTCTAGGTCATCATCAGGTCGTATGTCTTATTCAAGGAACCTATACAATATGTGATATTAAATATCACATATGGTATAGTTTCTTTGAATAAGACATACGACCTGATGATGCCCTAAAAAGAAGGCCGAAACATGTAGTCACTTCTAAGCTACACCATGTAAATAAAATAATATATTCACAAGTTGTGTTTGACTGTCTGTCCCTGTCCTTATAATTGTATGCATCACAAAGGGGATGGCGCGCTTAAAAAGTGACGAGCCTTATTCAATTGAAAGGCAGAAGTGACGATAGCAAAAGACCTGGAGACGGCAGGTTTCTCCGAAACTTTCGTAGGCACTTTTCTAACAATTACAAGGCACCGTATCCTGGAAGACAGTAATTATCTTAGTCGCCGTTGTGAGAACTTCAATTCACACGTGGTTGTGACTTACTAAGGAGGGGGCCTGTATTGGAGTTTCGTGTAACTCGCCAGGAACTGCCGGGTTTCACATAATTGGGGGGGGGGGCATTTCTTGATCAGGTCGACAGCCCACTATTCAAGAAATTCCCTCCAATGAATATCCCTCAGGGTATGTTCCTTCCTCAGAATTTAATATCAAGTTCTACAAAACACTGTGTCGTTAAACTAACTGTAGCATGTAATTAAAATTAAAAGCTCGGTTAATTGCTTCACGGAACACCCAATCATAAATCAGTCGGTTCAAAAATATAAAGTCTACCAGTATAGCGAAATCTGTAGTAAAGCCACAGTCAGAAATACACTTGGATGAAGCAACAATTATCCAAATGCATCGTGAAATAATTATCACCATAAATGAAGAGTAATGTCACGTCAATCTTGGGAGAGGAGTGTATCTGAATGATTTAGTAAGCTGGCTTTGAATAACACAACAGTGAATCCAGAAGCCGATATGGCAACACGTCCTAACTTTGCATTTTAATACGTACGTTACGCTGAGCCATATGTATATATACATATATATATATATATATAAATTCACAAAAAAGGTAAGAATTTTATCCCACTTTCCTTCCATAAAAATAAAAACTGTACGCTTAGAATCATCACATTTTGTGCGTTTTCCCTCAATTTAAACTCTGAACAAATACAGCTATTTTCACAGTACATGGTGGAAAGTAGTATCACTGTACTACACAAGAAAAATTATATTTTCTCTAACCTGATATCAGTAGGAACTATATGACTGATAAAAAAAACCTTCTGAGATAGGTAGCGGCACTCACTTTAATGTTCAGATATTAGTAGGTTAGTAAATATTTGAAAAAAAGCCAAAGAAGGAAAAATTTTATAGGACACACAACACCAACATGAACAATAAACGAAAATCTTTAGCTTTCGGTTTGATGAGAATAAATTATAAACAACTAGATTTAGGCATGCGAAATTTGATACAAAGCTACATCATAAATTTCTCTTTTCTGTATAAGAGGCACAATTCACACAAGCGCAGCCGGTACTTAACAAATATATACTTTACAAAAATACGAGAAGGACAATACTGACATATATATGATTTTAAATCCCAGCAGTATTATTTTCTGCTCTATATGTTCTGCCCATAACTCCTGTTAAAATTGATAGAGCAGATTATGGACATAGTTTCATTTGCACTGCTAAGTAAATTGTGAGTTTCACTGCATCGCGAAAATCACACTTTCCTAAAGGAATCAAGTGGGGATCGTCTTTTACTTTATTTCACCGACATCGGGCGAAAAATATGGCAAATATGGGCTCATTTTCACGCGTACGCAACACGACTTGCTGAGCCGATTTATACGCTTGCTTGACTTCATTTTATAAAAAACGCCTACACCGAATTCCATATAAATCTGACAGACATTACACTCGCTGATGGCTTGTAGCTCAAGAACGTACGTGATCACAAAATCCGTTGTGCTTTACTTCTCAAGCGGCTGAACATCTGTAATTTTCAATGTTCAGTCGCTTAAATTATTATTATTATTATTATTATTATTATTGTTATATACTCTTTGGTTGTACGTAAGTAATATCAGTTGGCACCGTTACAGCAGAGTTTTTGTTGATGTAATGCATAGATATATGTCGATCATCTGTATTTAATCAAAAACTATTTTGATTATTTCCGAACTCTGTTTCACAATGTTTTTTTTTTGACTAAGTAAGCTACAGAAAAAATATTTAGTAAAGACGACAAAAAGTTTGAAGTTTTTGATGCGACAGACAATTCACTGCGTTACTGAGTAAGCACACTTCACTCAAATGTGATAAGTTGGCAGTTGAACACGCCAAGCGTATAACGTAATTTATACTGAAAATTGCTCTGCATTATTTATTTCATTCACTCTTGTTATTGTAGTTGATTAAACACTTTATTTAATGTTTTTCACTTTCGTTTTCTTCAAAAAATGACTTCAGTAACAGAATTCCATCGAAATGTTCAATAATGATAACGCGTTATAAGCCTGTGGTGAGCGTGACTGCGTATAATAACTGTTTAAAAGTTCACTGCGAAATGTTTCAAATATTTGGACGGCGTTAATAAATACACATTAATATTATAAAACTCCACCGCAGTGAGCTACATGTTCAATAGGTTCGGATGGCTCACAATATGTTGTGTACTATCCACCACACTTCAGCATGTGTAAACCATATTGGGCGGAAAAATAACGAAATAAAACTGAACGCCGTAATCATAGCTACATTTTGTAATTTTAATCCAAAAAAATAGAGGATTGAATAAATCAAGTCTACCAATCAATAAAATGTATCAAAATTCTTGCAACCGAAAATTTTCATAGGCGCTTCCGTAAGAGACAAACTTAGCTCCAAACGAAACACTAGGACTACACTTGGCATTACATAGGAGAAGCTGGCCAATAATAATAATAATAATAATAATAATAATAATAGTGAGATACTGCAGTTTGAAACTTGAAGCCTGAGCGGTGGGGATCACCGCTGGCTCAAGAAAAGTATCAGGAAGAAAAGGCCTGTGACAAGAGACGATAATAATAATAATAATAATAATAATAATAATAACGGCCACAATGACTATGAACACATCGCAAGAGCAAGTAATCGAAGGTACTAGAATTAATCTACAAGAGTCTTATTTTTCCCGTGGATGTCTGTGTTATCTCGTCACATTTCAGAAATGGTAATGGCGAACACAGACGAGGTTATATATCTATAAAACAATCCTAAGCAATATAAACATTCCCACAAATAAAGTTTAATTCTTTGTTTTCGTTTGTTAGTCCATTAGTGATATATTTTGATTACTAATAAAATGTTGTATAACCACTTACCAATCCGTCTTGTTATTACGCGCTCATTTGTAGTAGTAACAGTGAGAAAATCCGTAACGTAGGTAACAAAGGTAACCATAGTTACCATTAGAATACATACGCAGCGACAGTAACCATAGGAATGAGATAATAATGGTCGAAGGTAGAACATCGCAACAAATCTAACCAGAGTAACACAGCCAATAAAAAAAAAACCATGTGATCGTCGGTAAACTCGCTAAGACTGGAAACATTTATCTTGTTAACCAAGCTAACCATTACAACGCAGTAACCAAACTTCACGTTTTTTGAACCGTACATAGCGATATACATATGTAATAAGAACCAGCAAAACGCAAATTTTTTCATTAATGATTTAATTCAATTATGTTTTCTTCGACATGTTTCGAAAAACCAAGTGTTCATCCTCAGGAAGAGTTGTACACGCAGTTTTATGGTTTTGATACTCAAACACATCCTGACATCGACCAGACTGCTTATACGGATGCATGAAAAAATAGCACAAAACTGATGTACAAGTTTCACTGATGATGAACACTTGGTTGTTCGAAACATGAAGAAGACAATATAATTGAATTAAATCATTAATGAAAAAGTGTGCATTTTGTTGGTTCTTATTACAAATGTAGTAACTAAAGTAGTCGTAAATGCAGGCAGGTCTTCCTGTTGAGTGTCTGCTCTGTTTGTCCCATTTTAAGCACATGTGTCATTCTTTGGTACATTTTTGTAAAGTCGCCAGAGTAAAATTTTTTACAAGTTTGTCCGGTGGGATTCTATTTGTTGCAAGCGGAGACAGGGAGAGACGGAAGGACAGAGAGATGCGACGGATGTAATAGTCTCTTTTGCAACTTCTTTGCGAACGCGCCTAAAACGGATCGCGCACAAACAGAAGATACTGACTGAATTTACGTGGCTCAGCGGTAGATTGTTGAGTACCTGAACATAAAAAGGGGATCCTGCTGAAGGCAATGGCGAAGCAGCTAGTACAGTCCAGCTAGCATAGTAATTTAAATGTTGAATATCGCAAAAGCTAGAAGATTTCCTAAACGTTAAAATTTTAGATCGTATAAGATAACAGGGAGAATTGTCTCAACTTTGACTTTGAGTAAAGATAAACAGCTGGAGACACTGTGTTGTGTAGTTGACAAACATTAATTTTTTGTTGTTGTTGTTTTCTTTCTTTTCTTTCTAGCATTCTTGTATGTACTGTATGTTAGTCATAAGCTTAATTTTATCATGCTTAGTTCTCGCCTCTCTTAAGACCAGGCATGGGAGGAATATAATTTCCTTCTATTTCTTTTTGTTTATAACTGGACGTGCTAAGTGTTTATCGCGCGAGCAGTGTGTGTGGAGTAACGCATGTAACAGTATCTGCTTTGTTCTGCAGCAGCGGTCTGCTGTGTGTCTCGAACAGTGACTGAGCAACAGAGAATGAAGCTGGACGATCAGTGAGTGTTAACGGTAATGGAGAGCCCGCTGGCGAGATTTGTCACCAATACAGTTCAGTTGTAACTGCAATTATTCCATAATTACACACAATAAAAGTCCAGTACACTCTACTTGGGGATTATTGAGTGTGTGCGGCCTGCCCGACTCCCCGTCTTAACCTGAGTTCCGTGCTCCGTCCCTCCTGGGAACAAGATACGTTCCTCATCGGGTCCGCAACGGATACAACAACTGAAATTTACTAGCGGTGTGATACACAAACACATTTTCTCAGGAGGGGCACTTTACAAAGCAATCGTATGTGTAAGAAACAGTCCACTTCAAAAAGCGACGATCTTCCATAAATTTTGATTTTAATCCTTCAGTGAAATTAATGCTACAAATAAACACTTTACAATTAAAATAAATGTGTAGAAATGCAAACGAATAGGAGTATTTTTAACATACAAATACTCTCGAGTCTGTTCAAAATTGTTTTACAGCAATAAGTTGAATTATTCTGTGCACTACCAACTTTCAACATTTTTCTTACATGGATAAAAACATTTCCTTCTGCACAGGAGAGTGACTTTTCTAAAATATATGTCATACCCTTTGATTGTGACTTATTTTAAACAGAACGTGACCACGGGGCTAAGTCAACATAACGGTCTGTATTTGAACACGTCAGCAGCGGAGCACTGAGAGAGGAGGGGAGGGAGGGCAGAAGGTGTACTTTGATGTTGGAGATCAACAAAGCTAATGAGAAATAGATTTTTCTATTACCGTCCACAACAAAAGTCATCGAAATTTGGTTCTCACCACCAGTAAAGTTTCCAATGCATTTGTCGTTAGGGCTTCATTTGTTTCATGTCCTGTTGTCTTGGTAACGCTAGTAGAGACTCACTGCTAACCTATGAAAATTCTAACCAATTTTGCTTGAGGTGTTTCAACATTGCCTACCTCTACATTAACACAATATATCTAAACCTCCAAGTGGCACTGAATAAAATAGAGCACAGAATATCATTACATATCAAAAGTAGCAATATTTTCACATTATTAACACTACAAATGTGTACAAAATTTTACGTTTTGTTGACCGTGCATCCTAATATAATGATATTCTTTTTTTTTACCAACTTGATGCACAAATTCTTTATTTTAATACATTTCTCTACATGTTTCGAGCATTTTTGTGCTCATCTTCAGGACAGGTTACGAGAGGAGTCCTCTCGTAACCTGTGTACTGAACAGTCACCCAAAGAGAGTGACGATACCAGATGCTGTGTTAATACAACTGTCCTCCTGAAGATGAGCACAATAATGCTCGAAACATGTAGAGGAATGTAATAAATGTATTAAAATAAAGAATTTGTGCATCAAGTTGGTAAAAAAAAGATTATCACTACAAATGTGTACAAGTATATGTATAAATATATTAGTTTTTCACTCTCTCACTCATTATCTTTGGTGCTCTACATGCATTTATTTTTGTGTTAAGTGTGTTGGAAATTTTAAGAGATTAACTACATATTACAAATGAGTGATGCATGGCTAAAGGGACATAAAATACAGAGTTCAAAAATACCTTTTGACTAAATGTTGGGTAGATTTCATGTGTAATGTATCTATCTTAAAACTACATATTTAACTATCCCACACAAGTTACCTCAGTGCCGAATGAATTGCTTCCACAACGTCGAAAGAAGTGCTAAAGCATATCTGTTTATAGTCTGTACCGGCATGAACCGACGGACACAAAGAATAAATGAAGAGGCAGGCTGTCAAACTCCTCAATTCAGCACCGGCCAAGAAGACACGCATCATTCGTATTTACGTCACTTTGCTTAATCGTGAGCAAATGGACAATTACTCCTTTTCTCTATTTACATCATTCGGCACATTTATAAAGTACGAAGACAAAGAGAAAACACATAACGAGACAACAGTAGAGAATTTTAAAAATGCATGTGAAGAGGAGTATGCATGAACGTTCATCATGACAAGCATATTTCTATAATCCTACAGTCTGATGTAACTCAGGCTGGTAAGGAGAGACGGAACATTTTACTAGTTTCTAAAGAAAACTTTGATCCAATCTTTGTTAAAAAAGAGGTAAAGTGAAGAATGCTGAGTTTCGTGGGTCCATAAGTATTGAAATGTCGTGCCGGAGAAGGATGGAGAAGATCTTTTGGACGGATCGTGTAGGAAATGAAGTATTAAAAAAAGTCAAGGAGGAGACGAATATCCGACATACAATAAAAAGAGGAAGGCTAACTGGATTGGTCACATCTTGTGAAGGAACTGCCTCCTAAAACACATTATTGAAGCAAAGATAGACAGAAGGAAAGGAGTGAAGGGACGACAAGGAAGAAGTAAGCAGCTACTGGATAGCCTTGAAGAAAAGAGATGATACCATAAACTGATAGAGGAAGCACTAAATCACACTCTTCGGAGATATCACTTTGGAGGAGGTTATGGACCGTTTGTAAGAAAGACAAGAGAATTACGAAAGTTAAGTAGGGCTACACATATGTTTAATCGGTGCAAATAACATTTAAATACTGGACATGTTTAAAACAAAAAACAAAAAAACTCTGACACTTTTCCCGGAGGTCATATTCAAGTAGACCTGTCTGGTTCTCTGACGCTGTAGTGTTACGCATTTTTTCATAAAGCTTAATACACAATTACTGTAATGTCAGCGGTTCCTGCTAAAATATACAGAGATTTAAACGTGCGTTTGCCAAGCTCGAGACTAGAACGGAGCAATTAATAAGCGATATCCAGTAATGGCACCTTCGTTTGGAGTTGCCTTTTGTTCACGATACCCTTTCCAGCGTAATAATCGCATTTCAGCACTCCCCGATTTTCAGCTGTTTCATATTAGACTTCATAAAAAAACAACTCTGTTCTATAATTTAATTTAGGCTGCGGTGCTGCATTTCCCATCGCCCATTAATATACGTACTATGCCAATTAAAAACATTGACCTAGCCACAATTAAGTTAGTAATTTGCATGCGTGGACGAAGGGAGGAAGTGATGCAGTCTGGGGGGGGGGGGTTACGGTGATTGGTTCTGTATTTTAAGGAAAATCCTTACTTTCGAGCGATATATGCATCCAGGTATAATGTAAGGTCTTGCAAAAATATTTATTAACATTTGAATCGTAAGTAAAAGGACAGTAATGAGCAAATGGACCCTGGGTTGAATAAACGGTTCCATTGAGTCATATGAGAAACACAGATATACTTACGTGACATCAGGCTTTCGCCACCGTGTAAACGGGCTCCTCGCTCTTCTGGGAAGTGAAGCATCTTAAATTGGTGGCCGACTGCCGACGTTTCGGGACAGCCTTTCGGTCGCATATACTTGGACAGCTTGGCTTTCGAAGATTTGGCCGATAGGTTGTCCGAAAACGTCGGTAACTAGCTACCTAACTATGTGCCCTAACACCCCATAAGATCGAAGATCTTAGAGACATATTTATGTGCATTCTTAAACCTAGCACTAAGTGGGGGTAAGCAGGAAGCCTCAACCCTCGGCTGTTTTTTTTTCCAGGAAAAAATCAGAAACCCAAAGAATATGCAGTCGGGTGGGTCCCACAGCTAGCATGGCCGCAGAAGTCAAGATAAATATCTTAGCACTGGTAAGAATTGAAACCCTGTTTTCTTTCACCCAGCCCGTACTACAATGACTGAGCTACAACAGCTGAGAGTTTCTTCTGTCTCTCTACATTACGCACATGTAGCCTACATATATATATATATATATATAGGTTAATTCGAAATGATTGTCGGAGTTTCAACAACTTGTCATACAAAATATACTTGAGATAGGAGTATATATTTTTTTTTATTTAATAGAACAACACTCCAAGTTTTTGTCACATACCTTACAGGTGCTCTATATGTGCACCCTTTGTGGTTCTACAAACACCAACATGACAATCGAGTTCGTTCCAAACTGTTTTTAGCATGTCAGCGGTGATGGTTTCAATGGCGGTTCTAATTCGTACCTTCAGTTCCGGGATACTTGCGGGAAGAGGAGGAACATAAACCTGATCCTTGACGTAACGCCATTGAAAGAAATCACATGGGGTTGCATCTGGAGAACGAGGTGGCAGTTGTTAAAACCCCGACAATCATTTCGAATAATCCTGTATATATATGTACATATATATGTGTGTGTGTGCGAGAGAGAGAGAGACAGCGCCATGCAGACTAGCAGCAAACAAGCTGCCGGCTGCGGAAGTTGTAGGTTCAGAGAGACATAAAGTAATGTGTGCATATATAACTATGCGTGCGTGCGTGTGTGTGTGTGTGTGTTTGGTAATTTATACCCATACCACCACATTGGTGAACGCGACGTGATAAGAGACCCAGCCGTGCGGCGAATAAGTGCCGATATTCCTCACGCGAAAGAAGCATGCAGCAAGACACTGACCCATCAACACAGCCGGAGCAACCCTCCTATTCGACTTGAACTATGAACCGTTTCGGTATTCGTGTCCTGCCTTTATGGCCCGAAAAGCCAGCCGTGTGGTTCGCTCAGCTGGAGGGTCAGTTTGCCTTGTCAAACATAACACAGGACGCAACAAAGTTCTAACGTGTAATCTCACAACTAGAGAACAACCACGTGGCGACGGTGGAGGACGTAATGTCCAGCACCCCACCAACAAGCCGTTATAACAGAATTAAAGCAGAACTGAAACAGACATTTGTCACTCTCCGAAGAGCAGCGCTTCCGCAAGCTTCTGATGCACAAGGAGATGGGTGACCAGAGGCCGTCTTCGTTCCCCCGCCACCTCAGGACACTAGCCCGCCGTCAGAAGCTTCAGATTTTCTCCGAAATTTGTAGTCGAATCACCTGCCGTCAAACATGCAGACCATAACTGCCACGCAAGCACAAGTTCACTTAGACGATGTGTGGCCCAGGTGACGGATAAAATAGCGGAAGTCACGCCCCCTCCCTATGTAGCTCGTTTATCTTCGTCTGGTGATGACATCAGTATTGTAACCGCCCACACTGACGAGCTGGCTCTGCAAGTAGCCGCACTTTCCATGAGCCCCTCTCGACCGCGTCCACCATCCCGGACACGGCAGCTCTGAGGGACGTTATCAGGCCCTGACATCTGCTGGTACCACAGCCGTTTCAAGGGCAGTGCAAAGAGATGCACCGCGCCCTGTACATGGCAGCAGGGAAACATTGATGGCAGTCGCTTGCGGCGGTGAGCAATGTGAAATTACCACACACACACAGACACGCATGTTACATATGCAAACAACACTTTATTTCTGTCTGTGCCTACAGTTTCTGCAGCCGGCCGCTTGCTTGCTGCTAGTCTGTACCGCGTCTTAGAGTGAACTGCCTCACCTACAGTTCTTGCTTGCGTTCGCAACTACTTCGTCAGGTGTTACGAGGTTGTGGTGCTCGTGGGTTAGATATCTTGGCTGACCAAGTGCGCCGGTCAGTGGCGTCCGCCACATATATGTCCATACATATGCACAGCCACAACCAAAACCACACACAAGTATAAACACACATAAAAAAATTGTATCTGGCTTGCAAAGTGTGGAACATCGTGGCTCCCTGTCAAGAAGAAAACTTCATTCAGAAAAACAAGTAGATATTTCCGAGAGAATCTGCACACGAGAAACAGAGAGTAACAACGAAGCGAGAAAACTGTATAGAACACTCTTTATTGATATTGTTTGTTGAGTATGGTTAATATACAGTCATAGTTAAATGTCTATTATACACAAAATGTTGCTCAGAAATTTTAAATGCAGAAGACAGTTGGGGAGACACGGGTGTATATTAGATGACAATATTAAAATTAATGCTACAGGACCCAGATGTGAAGATATCGACAGGGTTCAACTAGTTCAGGAGATGGTTTAGTCACTGGATTCTGTGAATACGGCAATACATGATGTCATAATAACACACAGCACTACCAACATGTCGACCGTACCAAGGATGTACCAATGCAATGTAATTAGCTCCGTGCTCATGTAGCAACTTCCATACTCTTAAGCATGCAACATGGTTGCCTGACTGGTGGAATGTCTCCTAGACTGAGAGACATCGGTTGGTCGATATTTTTCATCCGAAATTTGATTTCCTCGCTGCGGTTCAAATCAAGATTAGAGTTATCTAGAATATAACTTCTTATAGTCTGGTAGTCAGGTACCAACGGGAGGTAGGAGGTTACTACGAAACGTTTTATCTGTCAGCTAATCTCCGTGTGAATCGAGGTACAGTCCAAATTATACAACACCGCAACCTTTGAAAATTTTCTCGTTTTCGTTCAACCCAGACATCAGCATGCACAAAGAACACAACAGTCTTTCATAGTGAGATATTTTTTTATCCGGTCCAGGAAACGCTTTTGCCTAAGTTCGGTTCTTTTGTACAGTCATCCTGTATGCCGTTAGGTTTCGTAAGTGGTCTCCCCCATTGTGACGTTCCAACCAAACTTTCTGACGTATTTCTCATTTCCCAAATGTGCATCATGCATTATACCAACTTGAAGATGCTTGATTTAATCACAAACATTATTACTATATAAACAAGCAAGTTAAAGTTTCAAGGAAACAACCTCATGCACTTAAGGCTGTACGTAAGTTGCTATGACGGTATAAGCGTTATTAGGTTTATACAGAATGGAATGCCGTTTCCCCATTAACGGTGCTGTAAGCTGCTTTGCAGACATCATGACAATGTCGGCCTCTCTCAGCAGCAGGTAGGAATCTGCTTACGGATCCGCTTTTCCACGCCACTGTTTTTGAATAATTGAATTTTAATCCTGTAGAAGACCCAGTGGTGGATCCAAATTTGAGCCTGGATTTACAAAAGCTTTAACTTTAAAGCGATGATTATAGGAAACTTCTATACGATACTTGCTTAAGTGATACGTTACGATTTTAGTCTGCGCTGGCATACACTCGAACTCCTTCCTGAAGGACACTGAACTTTTTTTCTTACTTCATTTACATTTTCCTTTATCAATCTTTTTCTTAGTATCGAAAATACCCGTGATTTGCTATATTTTATCTAGGAAGTGTGTCAACCCCGTTGTATGTGTGGAACTTGGAAAATGGTTTGTAGTCAAACACAACTGTGTCACATGAGGTGTATTTAATGACTATATAATGAATAACTACATGTTTCGGCCTGTACTGGCCATCTTCAGGTTGTCTTAGGGGAACTTAAGTTAAGATCTTACTACAAGCATACGCGCGCGCGTGGTGTAGAGATCTCTACATGCGGGCCTTATTAGCAAAAACAAAAACAAAACAGGAATCAAATAAAAACAACACAAAACAAAAACAGATACAGAAAGATAAAGCTATTGTGGGAGTTGCCGAGCACACCCCCACAATAGCTTTATCTGTCTGTATCCGTTTTTGTTTTGTGTTTTTTTATTTGATTCCTGTTTTGTTTTTGTTTTTGCTACTAAGGCCCGCATGTAGAGATCTCTACACCACGCGCGCGCGCATGCTTATAGTAAGATCTTAAGTTCCCCTAAGACAACCTGAAGATGGCCAGTACAGGCCGAAACATGTAGTTGTTAATTATATAGTCATTAAATACACCTCATGTGATACAGTTGTGTTTGACTACAAACCATTTTCCAAGTGTTATATTTTGTTTCAAGTACCTGCAATAAAATAGTAACATTTATTATTATTCAGTGGATAGATAAGATACGCTAAAAAAAGTGCGACAAAGCTTACTCAAAATCACGTGAAAATGAGAAAAAAAACAGTAAACATCAGCCCATATTAGTGGCTACAGGAGAATAGAATGAGAAAATAAAAAAAATACTGGGGGAGAGCAGAGGAAAGTTTGTAAAGATGCTATTGACAGTAGTGTAATCGTAGGGGGGGGGACAAAGGTAAATCAGCCCCATTACAGGCCCGAGTTGTTCAGAGGGTTCCAGGAAGTTAAGGTTCCCAGATTACGTGACAATGGCCCAGGATGGTGGTAAGGTTGTCAGCCTTACGCACCGGCCACTTATACCCCAGGATATATTCCTGGTACTCATTTCTGTTAGAGGCTGAGTCAACCCCAGGGCCATAGTGCGATCGGTAGGATTATGTCAATGAAAAATTCCAATGACACCATCTGGAATCGAACCAGCGACCTTCCGATTTGTAGCACAGCACGTGGTGTAATAGTATGAGGAAAAAATAAGTAAATAAATAACCATTTAAGGAATGTTTTCTCTGCAATGACCTGGTTTCACACAGGCACATATTCACATAACGTGAGAGAACACAATTCAGTATATTCAATAAAATATTGTGTGTAATATTTTGCATTTAAAATCCCATATATTTTTTTACCTGCTTATTCCTCTGTGTGTCCCTGTTCCTGGAAATAATAACAGACTTCATACGACATAACATTTTCAAGTTCTCTGACTAAAAGTATAAAGTACAGCTCGACTATAATAAAAAACGTGTCATTAAGAACCTTATCGAAACGTTCAATTGTGATTAGTGGACAAAAGGTTTTCAGTGTTGGCAATAGCCCGTTCCGGGTATTTGTAATGAGTTACCAACAATATTAAAGCCATGTGTTCGGTACATAAAACACAGGGCCCTTCTACCAATCGATAAATCCATGCACCATCACAGATTTGTGAGATAAAAATTCTATGCTACTGGCGTGCTTGCTTCTAATTCAAGACGAAGAGAAACATGCTACACTATAACCACGTTGACACAAAACAACATAACATCTGTGGCACATTAATAAAAAAAGAAGTTAAGCCTTAATATGAGAATCTCCTTAATATTTCGAAAGATTTGTAGTATATTTGCGTCCCTTTTATAACTGATGACAGTTCTACCCATACGTTTTATGAAATATTAACCTCTAAAAATCGTCTGCGATATTGCATAATGGCAGCTAATTTCCCTGCTAGACATGAACGATCTCCCTTCACAAACCAATGTCGCCATAGAGAAAATTCTATGACCCTAGAAAACGGTTAGCAACAACTTTTTCACATACACAGAGAATTATACGTTTTCTGCAGTTTACCTTTCAATTTTAATTCAAAGGTTTCTATCAGTTACACGGAATATAAGCTTTATTAATTGTGAGAAATATTTGCTGCGTGTTACATATTACCTTCCGATGTCACGATCAAAAACAGTAACTCGTGGGTCACGTCACCAGGTGTCTCCACATACTACTTTTTAACGATCGATCTGTGGACATATGAGAGTTATAAATGAGTTTCTTATCACGAGATTTAACCTTTTACAGTAGGATAAAATGCTATTTGTGCCACAAATAATTTCCTACACTTTAAATTAAACAAATATTTTATCTTCCAGGCCAGTATATGATACCGTCTTGCGGACACAGTACATAAATTATATATAATATGTAATATAGATAATATATTATATATATATAAAGCCCCCTGTACCATGGGTAAAAATTTGTTCCCCGATGGTTAAGAGAAAGGGACAAGAAACTGGCCATACTCACACTCCTCTCTAGTGTAGAGATCAAGAATATGTGACTGTACCTCCACTTTCCCATGCCGTCATGTTACTGTAGTTGAGTAAACAAAGGATATATTGCGTTGTCAATTTCACCCTTTCAAAATGGAATTCATTTGAACTACGGCGGTAAATAAAGATTCTGTTCCCACTTCACAGTAAACACACTGCTTCTGCATTACGACAGCTTACAAAGAAATCATCTCGGTTTGCTGTTAAAATCCTACAAAAATTAACTCTGTGGGCACGATGCAAGGTCTTGTAATGTTAATTCATGCAGTAAGAAAGAGCAACCACTGACTTTAAGCTATTTTAATGTCTGTATGAAGTGGTTTTAAGTATTTTACTTAAATGATGACCCTCACATTAATAATCAAACTACTGAAATTTTGAGGGTTGTTTGACCGTGCATCTTTCTCATGAAATAAAGTGAAATACCAACTTGATGCAATTACGTAATTTTATTGATGTATACTTAGCTCGACATGTTTCGGGTACATACGCCCATCATCAGGAGCATTAGATTTTGAGTTACAGCATATGGTTTTCTGCACCGAGTTTTTGGATGGGTGGTGGTCTTGAGAGCCGCTGCGTAGGTCGTGTGTACGGTGCCGACGCAGCGGCTCTCAAGACCACTACCCATCCAAAAACTCGGTGCAGAAAACCATAAGCTGTAACTCAAAATCTAATGCTCCTGATAATGGGCGTATGTACCCGAAACATGTCGAGCTAAGAATACATCAATAAAATTAGGTAGTTGTATCAAGTTGGCATTTCAAGTTATTTACTGAAATTTTAATTAATTGTTTCCCCTTTTCCTCCACATTAATTACCCTCATCATTACTTTCAAGGTTCAATATGTTTCTTTTCTTACTCCCTTATTACAAAGTTCTGTATTTCAATTGAACATGATTATTACGCAGCGTTTGTATGTTTTAAATGGCTATGTTATTATTTTGCATATTCGATCTAACATAACGAAGCAATATAGTCAAACAAGTCATTTAAAAACTCGTAAATAATAAAATAAACGATTTTTTCGAAGGGTAATTAAAGCAAAGTCTTTATATCAGGCGCAGGAAGCGAAATGGCGTCTGTAGTGTCAAAAGACAACAAAGTTTAAAACCCGTCGGTTTAAATCTACCGAAGTTAAAAAAAAATCCCAAGAAAATTTCTTACTTATATTTTATTTGGCAAGTATAAAATGTTTCTGACTACAGAACCGGTCTTCATCACAAACTAGGGCAGTCTGTCCGACATAGAAATATTTTGTCTCGGGGATATTTTCTGATCTGAGTCGAGATTTTAGTATGTAGGTTTTATCCAACAAGGGTTCTGAGTAAGATTAAATCCACACTTTCAGTGTTCACGAATGTAAACTTGAGGCATGCTTTACAGGATGAGAGATAGCCCAGTTCTCTTGGTGTATTTAAGTATGTGGGAAATGCGACTTTGAAAATACAACTCCTGCGTCACTTACAATGAAAGCGGGCGATGAATAATTGATTTGGAAGGCGGGAGCCAACGACTCCCTCGACAGTTCATGCAGGGCCTCAGAAGAAATAAGAAACACGAAGCATCTGCTTGCTAATATTTCATGGCCTCTTACGGTTTCAATGCATTTATTGCATACAGGAAGGTCACAAGTAAATCTACAGTTTTCTGCCCTGACATAGTTCTTTCTATTGGAGAGGTTTTACGAAGTCAAATATGAAGATCCTTGCGGGATGCGACGCCTTGTATTCCGCAGAAAAAAATCTAAGTTTAGACGTAGAGACGATATTCTTCCTGGTTACGTAACAATTAACACCGTTTCTAAAAAGTCGTACATTTTTTTCCGCAGTGAAGAGGAACAGCATTAACTAGTGAGGGAGATGTAGTGGACGTAGACGCTGAAACGCTTGAAATTCAAATTAAGATAGAGTCGAAACCAATTAAAAGGACATAGGTTTTATGCACCACCTGGTCTACAGCGTCAGATGTTCTGTCATGCCAGTTAATTCCTCACGTTAACCATAACATTATACTCACCGTTCCAAACAACACTCGTTTATAGCGACACCAGATATTCAGTCCCTTTTATGACGTTATAAGTAAGTTCGAATCTATCTTCAAGACGAGTAAATAAACCTTAAAATTTCAACTATCCATCCATCCATCCAGCCATCCGTCCATCCGTCCATCCGTCTGTCCGTCCGTCTTTCTATCTATCTATCTATCTATCTATCTATCTATCTATCTATCTATCTATCTATCTATCTATCTATCTATCTATCTATCTATCTATCTATCTATCTATCTATCTATCTATCTATCTATC
>Ga0131853_10010573_pt1 | contig 16879 bp, 26 predicted proteins | sample TergutLab28metaG_FD_92764 | JGI IMG/M metagenome (GOLD analysis project Ga0131853, IMG submission 92764) | Labiotermes labralis P1 segment gut microbial communities from Petit-Saut dam, French Guiana - Lab288 P1 (version 2) (version 2) | ecosystem: Host-associated > Arthropoda: Insects >...
GGTATACTTTAACATAAGGAACACCCTCCCGAAGTCTGGCACATTCCTCCTGGGACACCCTGTATACACATACATACATTGAATATGTGTGTATACGTATTTTTTTTAATTATTTATTTACTGCATGCTCCAGTACATCCTGTAATACTACATGTTTGTAGAAAACTTTATGTCATACATATATATATATATATAGTATTTACATTTTTGCGGATTTGTTTACTCTTTATGCACTGATTGTTCGTTTACAGTTTTCCGTAGTCGATGGAGTTTGTAAAATTGGTAAACTGTTTTAAGTATTTGTTCACTAACTCATTTTTTTTCACCAGCCAGTTGTCTTCTTTTGAGATATACGCTATTAGTTTTTCTCTTTCATTGTTTAGTTCACTGCATTGATACAGTAGATGATCCACTGTTTGGTTTCCGTTAACGCAGGGGCATTCCAGGGACTCTATAATCTTGAATCAATGTAGGTATGATCTTGTCTTTCCATGAGCTGTTATCATTGCCATGAAGTTGGGTGTTAGGTTGATTTTCGTTTTCAGCCTGTCCTTAATGTTCAGGAAAAATTCTTTGGTTGCCAATCCTTTAGTGGTGTGGTCCCATTGTTGTTGCCACTTTCCTATGCTTTTCTCTCTTTCTTGATGCTCTATTTCACTTTCTGGGATTTTGTTGTAGCATATGTCACTATTTCTGGTGGCCTCCTTAGCAAGTTTGTCAGCAAGCTCATTTCCATAGTGTCCTGCATGTGCCTTTATCCAAGTGTACTGTATGATCCAGTTTTCTTTCTCCAGTGTGGTGGTCTTCTTTCTTATTTCTTCTATGAGATGATTATGATTTTTTTTGTTTTTGAGGGAGTCCAGGGTTATCCTGCTATCTGTGTGTATTATTATTGTTCTTGGAATGTTTTGTTTATTTTTATTGTCTCTATTGCCTGTAGTGCTTTAACTATTGCCATTTGTTCTGCCTGATTATTTGAGCATCTGTCATGGAGTTTGTGTTTCATTTGGTGTTTTAATTTGTTCTGTATGTACATAGCAGTTCCCGATCCAACACCGTGTTCGTTCTTGCTTCCATCTGTGAATATTTGAATTGTGTGTTCCTTTCCTTCGTTTTGCTCGCTAATTCTAAATGAGTATGCCTGGTGCGTCCAATCCTTCAGCTGTACCTCATGATCCAATTGGTGATTCTGTCTGTCCCTTGTGATTCGGTATAGATTAGTGACTTCAGCCTTTATTTCTATTGGTGTTGTTCCGGTCAAAATACAAAGCGCTTAATTAGAAGTCACTCGGTAAGCTTTTGATATTTTAATGTTCATGAGCCATTGCACTCTGCTATATAAGATTTTGTTGCATTTCTTTCCCATTGCCCCTATCCATATTGGCATACCATACAGCATGAGAGGCAAAATGGCTCCTTTGTAAATGGTGTTGAGTGCTTCATGATTTAATCCCCAGCTCAGTTTTGCTCATTTGGCTAATGCATGTATTAGCTTAGTGCACTTTCCTGCTGTGTATGTGATGTGCTCCCTAAAGTTCAGTTTGCTATCCATGAGATTCCCAGGTATTTGATGTTGTCAACATATTCTAGAGGTTTGTTGTTCAAGTATATTGATACATCTTTGTTTTCTCTTCTCTTCTTCCTTGTAACCACCATAGCTTTAGATTTTTGTTCATTAAAGGTAATTTTATTGTCTTTTGCCCATTTTGTAATTTTACTTATCTCTATGTTTGCATAGTTTTCAGCTTCTCGTACCATTTCCGCCTTTACTGCTATAAGTAAGTCGTCAGCATAGGCTATTGCTTTGGTTCTTTTTCCAAATTCAAGATTAAGCAATGAGTTATATTGAATGTTCCAAAATCCAGGACCACAGCAGTAACCTTGTGGACAGCCTGTAGTCACTTCTCTCTCCATTTGCATACTATTAGTGGTGCAAATTGCTGTCCTTTCACTAAGATAACTTTTTGCTAGGTTATATGGGTTTTTTGGGCAGTTAAATTCTTTTAATGTCTTTAATATGCTTGGCCACCAAGCAGCATCAAATGCACCTTGAACGTCGAGGCTAACAAGTATTGCAATGTGCCCTTGTCTCATTCCTTCTTCTAGATATAAACGTATGTATGTATGTATGTATGTATGTGTATGTGTATATATATATATGTGTATATATATATATATATATATATATACACACACACACACATACACAAATTGAATGTGTGTGTGTGTGTGTGTGTGTGTATATATATATATATACACACACACACACACACACACACATACACAAATTGAATGTGTGTGTGTGTGTGTGTGTATACGTATATATATATACACACATACATACATATAAATACATTGTGTGTGTGTATACACATACATTGAGTGTGTGTGTATATCCATACATATACAGAGAGAGAGAGAGAGAGAGAGACAGTGTGTGTGTGTGTGTGCGCGCGCATGTGCGTGTGCACACGTGCATGTGTATACACATACATACATATACATATATTGAATGTGTGTGTGTGTGTGTGTAGAGGCCTATATATTACACTGAGTAGTTTTCAGCAGCTCTCTGTTACACACAGAAAGCGTTAAGCACCTGGTTTGTACAATTTTATGCTCCCTGATGATGGGCCAGTGAGGCCTGAAACAAACTGGGGGCTTTGTGTTATAATGTTGTAATTTAATAAAATTGAGAGCATTTTTGGTTCAAATTGTAATAATCAAACCAAATGACCCTGTACTGTCTAATCTTCCGAGACAGTACAGGCCACTGGACCAGAGCGATGACAAGAACATTCTGTTTTGTCTTTCCAGCAGCGATGTCACACCAACAACAGACTTCATTACATCAATGCAATGAACTATAATCCTGCTTGTTCTGCATGGGTGACAAACCCGTCTCTCATACTGAGGGCAAACACTGAGGCTGCTGAGCAAGATACATGGATCTACACAGAGCAGCAAGAAGTTATGAAAATGAAACAAAATAAAAACATGCACTATGAGCACAGTTCCATGTCAGACTGCTAGAAGTGACTGAAATGTGACCTTGGGTTCGGTAAGCTCTGACCAGAAGGTATAATACAGTTGTTTTGAATGGACACACTTTGCACACACCTTTCTTGTGCACTGTCAGAAACTTCAAATTTGAATAAAATATCAGCAAGGGAAACCATACAAACATACAGATTGTTACAAAACACCTTTTGGGGATAAGGCTCTGCCTGCAGCACAAAATTTGAGACTGTAGTATTTTCAAGAGGGTGTAGTGGGTATGTAAGGTAACCCTACAAGTGGACAACGGCAGTGAAAGGTCACCAGTCTGACATGATAATTGACACTCTAAGTAATACGACAGCAGAATCAAATACTATAACTGAAGACAAGTTTTCTAGTTTCCAAATTTTACACAAAGAACGTAAAAGGCATACTGAGTTGATTAGGGACTATGTTGAGGGAAGTGGGTAATAAACATACTTCCTTATACAGCACTGATTCTATCACATTTCAGTCTCACTAGTTTCTTGCCACACTCTGTAAGAGAGACAGAAAGCAACAGAAAGCTGCAGAAAATTATAAAGATGAGTTGCATGAGTTGTACTCCTCAACAAATACCACAGAGGATAAGACAGGCAGTGCATATGGTACACACGGGGCAGCAGACATATACACACAGGATTTTGATGAGAAAACTTCTCGCAGCACCCATGGTAGGATAACATTACAGAGGACCTCAGGAATAAGATGAGAGGTGAAGGCTTCATTCATCTGGCTCATGACAGGGAACAATGGTGGGCTCATGTGAACAGAGGAATACATTTTCTGGTTCCATACAATGCACAGAATTTTGTAATAAGCTGAAGATGCTACAAGCAATCCTTGTTTGCATTGCTCCAAACAACATTTCACTTTTGTGTTATCCAACCAAACCATACAAACAACTGATGAATGTTGCCCACACTTGCACATGTGAACCAGTGTTTCAAATGGCAGCTGATGGGACCTTCAACAGACAGACTCACAGCTATTTAAATTAATTATTATGTCACAAAATGTTCTCTTCTACATCATTTCACTCCACATTGCAATTCTCTGGAACATAACCCCAATGATTACAACTCACTGCATTAGCTTCTAAAGATGGCCCTTCTTCCATGCAGTTAGTTGCCACATCACAACAGAGCCGAAATTCTCCATATTCTGATCAACTCACCTTTAAACTGTTTAATCATACTATAATGGTTCTCAAGAGCTTCTTTCAAGATTTTATCAGGAGGATCCATCTTCCAACGCCATTCTGTTCCCACAGGATTTGAATGGTGGCGCCAACAAAACACACACTTATTAGCACATGCCAAGCTTGGTGTTGTTTCCATGCAACGATGGCTTTCTATGCCATAGAAACTGTGTTTGTAACAGCCTCCACGACCACGAAGCATCGACTGTAATCAAGAGACAGGACTCTTTCATATGGTTCCAGAAAGCATAAGTACACCTTGTGAGTATTCTGCACTCACCAAGAAGTTCACGTCATCAGTGAATGTCATGCTTATGGAGGACTTAGTAACAAATTGCAAACTTACTTATGTAAACAAGCAGCAATAAGGACCAGACTATGTTCAACAGCTGTACAATTCATTGTAGTAAGTGCAATTAGGGCAATTTGTTTACAGATGCAAACATGATTTCTAATCCTATAAACATACATGCCATTTTTCTGTGGCAAACTGTATTAAGAAAGACCATCATGTGCTACAAATTCTACATGAAACCTGAGAAGACAATCACATGTGGTAAAAATTACATTCTTTGACACTTTTACCAGCTGTTTCAAACATTACTGAATCAAACTCCCACTTCCAAGGCAACCAAAACTTTGTTTACACTAGTAGCTGATGCTGCCCACAAACCTCGCATGGTGATTTTCATGAAGTCATTCATGGTACAAGTTACAAGCTGCCTTGTAGGAGGTGAAAGCTGTTCTCTGAATCGTCATGAACTGGTGCCTACCGTGACATATGTCAAACATGTATGGGCATGTGGATAATGCTTGCAGTATGTTCATGAACTACAGGACTTCCTTAATCAAGTACTGCATTTAGTTATGTATTTATTGTGTACTGTTAAATGTTAAGATGATTACAGAGCTTTTATTCGAATGCGAAAGTAAAAGGTAAAGCAATCCCATTACACAAGCCTGGGCAAGCCCTGAGGGTTCCAGGAGGTTGAGGCTCCCATATTTCAAGACAATTGGCACATGAAGGTGGTAAGGTCATCAGCCCTATGCACGGGCCTCCTTTACCCCCCAGGAAATATCCCTGGTGCTCATTTGTTAGAGGCTAAGTCAACCCCAGGGCCCTACTGCAGCCAGAAGTATTCTGTCAATAAAAAATTCCAATGACACCATCGGGAATCGAACCAGAATGCGCAAGCTGTCATGGCATATTCTACGGTACCAATCCCAGCATCTGAACAAGAGAGTCTGCGAAAAACACAAGAACCTTCAAGTACAAAAGCCATTCACTGGGTAAAGATTTGACCACATGACATCCTGAACACAAAGTTAAGATTGCTAACAATTCAACCAGTAAGTTCATATTATATTTTCTAAGATAGATTCTTTTCATATTATAAGAAATACTTGTGTAATATCAATGATGTGCCATTACTTATACCCACTGCCCCCACTATCATCACGTCAAATGCTCAAAGACACTAATAATAATATTTTTCTCTGTTGGGCTTGTGTGTCTACATATTCAACACAAAAAAGTCAATACCTTGGTCCAACGGCAGAGCTTAACACCAGAATGAGTGCCAACAATTCGGTATCCTTGCTTTGTTAGACTCTCTCTTAATAATGAGGTCACCATCTCCCTTGGTGAGTTTTCTTCTGGTTTCTTCTCTCGAGCTGTACGCAAAGAACTTGAAAAGTTACCCAGCTCTTCTAAGTCCATGACCCCAGTCCCATGTGAATCTTGTCCTGAGCTATCACCATCAGAATAGCAGCCTTCACTGCTTGAATCACAGGAAGATTCTGCCTGAAAATTGTGTACAGTGTACTCAGATCATCATCACAATTCTAGTAAAAGCAATTTGATTTCTGATTTGTATTCATGTTTTCTCATGCCAAATAAATCACTTTTAACTCAGAAGAGCATCTGCATCATGAGTAGTTGAAGTATACACTACAGCCATTAAAAAAATGTATTTTGAAGTAAAACATTAAGTTACAACAGCTACTATCTTTTTGATACAGTTCAGAATACCAAATAATCTACCAGCATTTTTAAGTTTTTATAAATATTGGCCTGATGATGGCCTATTGAGGCTGAAACTAGTAGCCAATAATAGAAATAATAAAATAAAAAGATACTTGTGTCAGAAGGAGTACATATTTAATTTCATTTTAATATCGTACTTTAAACACAACGGGATGTCCTCTACCAAGATTAACCTACAAGAGCTTACTATGAGATCAAAAGATAAGTAATTATCTGCTACTGCAAATGTTTCCATTTGTGATTTTCTGGATCTCTGATACACTGTTCAAAACCTTCAAATTACCAGTACTAAAATTCAGAAACTTCTTTTTCGTATTTTATGGACAAGATCAAACTGGGGGAAACATTGGGGCAATGATGACACTGTGCGCAAATTTGACTTGAAACACAGTTAACAATTACCAGCCACTTACTACATAACTGCACCACCACCAGCCCTGGCAGATTTAATACATTCTACTCCCAAACAAAAAAGGTAAATGTGAGGGGCATTTGAAGTTATTTGGACGCAAGTTATGTGCAGTAATGTTTTTATCTTTAGGCTGCATACTGCTAGCTCTACATATTCCCCTCCTAGGTTATACATCGTTGCCATTTCCTTCGCAGTTTCTGCATGGCTTCAAAGAACCATTCTTTAGAAGTGCTGCAATAACACTCCTGGACAACCACCTGTGCAGTTTCCTTGACAATGCTGAACCTCCATATGCAATTGAACACGATGCTGCTGGCAGGTCTTTTCTCTCCACATTGTGCAGATAAGCAACAATGATCTCTGCCCATGACAATCGACTTCCATTTTGCGACCCTTGTCCACGCGCTTCAACCACTAGACTTGGAAATGACAAAGCAGTTTTTCACAAACACACATAACCAGAGCCATTTGGTGGTGGAATGATGTACTAAGACTACACCATCTGATAATTCGCATTATCACATAGCTTGTTATTCGCTGAAACAGCAGCCCCTGCCCAAATCATTTCCAAACGCCCTTTGATATACATACCTTATCTCGTTCACTTCCTTCGCGCTGGCAGGCAGTCTTGAATTTGTCAACCCGTAACCACAGCTGGCTTCTCCAACTCTGAAAGTCAGCCTCGATGCTTCCATGTTTGCTGGCAGCTGTATCTTCATTGCCCACACCAAGCTTTATGAAACGAGCAGCATGCAGCTCTTGCAGCCACGTGTCTACTTGTTTGCCCACCTACATACATCACAGAGAACACACTCAACAACATTGCTAACCTTCTCATTTCTACTAAATATGTGGTCATCATTAGTAATGCAGTTGTACAGTGTCAGACATATTTTCAGGTCTATATGACACAAATAAATAGCTCTTAATGACATGAGAATGGGTACCACAGGAAAAGATCTAATACATGCATAGTGAACAGGAACCCTGTCCTACTCTTTAACCTTTACTTCCTGTACATCACACATTTCAAAACCCACAAGACAATAATCTGAATATCCCGTCAGTATGACAAGACTGAAGACTGTGCATGGAATTTAACAGGTTGACAGAACACTTCATGCTGGGCTGTCCACCATAACATAATTTGTAGTCAGTTCCTTGGTCTTTCATATTAAGGAGAAAAAAGAGGCAGAGGGCATTCGAGAACAGGGTTGATGAAGGAACCTGGACCGAAGAGGGAATAACACGATGGTGAAGAAAACTCCATAATGAGGATTTTTGTGACTTTTGCTCTTCAACAAACGTGATTAGGGTGATAAAATCAGGGCAGATGATTGCATGGACAGGGTACATATCACACAAGGGGAAGAAGATAAAGGCATACAGGATTATGGTGGGGAAAACCTGAAGGAAAGTGGCCACATGAAAGAAGCAGGTATACACGGTAAAGGTAAAGTTCACCCTAGAACAGGCCACGAAGGCCCACAGATGGAGCAGAGGTATAGCTTCACTCTTTCTTTAACCTCGGCGCTGGATGGGGGTGGGTGGTCAATGCCACGCCCCGGCCACTTTACCCCCCCCCCAGAGAGAGACCTGTACCCATTGTATAGGAGGCTGGGTGGGCACTAGGGCCAGTCTAGATGGGTGCAGAAAATCTTGCCCCCGCTGGGATTTGATCCCTGGGCCATCCAGCCTGAAGTCACTATACCAACTGAGCTATCCCAGCCCACAAGGTATACATGGTACAACAATAAAATAGAACTCTTTAAAGCTAGGAAAGCAGAGACTGGCCTCAGGTGGCTCAGGATAGAAGCAAGTGGCAGTCCCGTGTGAACATGCTAACACAAGCGTGAGACCTAATGTTCTTAGAGTGATGCTGCCAAAGATACAAGTTTCTAAGACACTATGCTGTGTCACTGTGGAAAGAGTTCCCAATGTTTTGAAGGCTTATAGTCCCTTTATCTTCAGCATCAAGCAGTCGAAGAAAAGTCTTCAACTGTCTACTGCTGAAGATACAAATACTCTATTATTTATCCAACAACACAACATAACATTCCACAAAATCTGAATTTTCATGGTAATGAACCTTTAGCTTCCATACAAGAGGACTTTCTAGAGCAGCTGACAACCTATTAGGCCTCTCCTCAAAGGAGGCAGTTAACCTAATTGCATTTACATCCTAACATCTGTAAGCAACTGGACGTAAATGTATAGAAGGTATTGGTGTACAATGAACCTAGCATCCACAAATTTATTTATTTATGGTTTATTTAATGAAGCTATCAACAGCTCAGTTTCTGCAGGCTGCCGAGAGTGCACTCGGGGCCAAGCAAAGAATGTTTTTGGCCCCCTGAGCAAGGGCAGACCAGCTTAAAGATCTTTACACAAAATTGTTATCGATATGCAAGAAAACACAAATATCTGCCCTTCTCTGACCTGCAGTTGCAGAGGAACTTCAGCTTAGTCTGAAAAGGTTAATTTGTACAATCAACAATTAATGATATGACTGAGAAAGACAAAAACACGTGCAACATAGCGAGGCCATGGGCTCCCTTCCGTACCAACAGTCCCTGCCAATATGTACCGGCTTCTACCCCATCTCATCGGCACCAACTTTACTTAGCATCATATAATGAAGTGGAAATTTGTGGGGGGGGGGGGATGTCATGCCATCATTTGAGGTACAAACCTGGCACATTCCTGGCAGGATTGAGTTAAGCCGCAGCCAGTCCCTGAGCTGAATTCCGAAACCACATTATCCTTATCACTAATCACAGTGCCAACCATTCAATTACTGCATTCCGTGATTATCAAGTGATGTAACTGCCCTACCTCATTGAAATGTTCCTTGTACTGGGAGTTGCCTAACCCAAATACTGCAAATTTCATGCCCTTAAGCAATTCCTTTTCAACTCTGAAATCATTCGATGCTTCCTCGAGCCATTTACAGAACCAAGCTGCTGTCTCAGGTGGTCTGCCATCTGTGTATGTTGGTAATATGAATACACACAGACTTTTTCCAGATGTCTGAAAATATAAACACAAGTTAACTTCAGATTTGGTGTAACTGAAACTACAGGACATTTATGTGTGCTGAAAAATATATATTCAGTGTGGCTAGGCTCTTACCCTGTTCAGTGCTCCTTCCTGTATCTACTTCAAGCTTCTTGTCTATGACAAACTTATATGACACATCCTGTACATTTTCATTTCCTAACAAAGTTCTTTGGTCAGTAAATAATGTATCATACGTTGAGATTGGCACATAACATCCTTGTGTTTTCTGTTGTGTATGTGTGTGTGTGTGTGGTTTATGTCCACACACAGTGACAAATGATAGGACAATTTTCAAATGATAAACTAGAAATAAATGGATGTAGCTATGGCCTAATTAGAGCATAATTCTGCCCATGTGCCTGGAGGGACTGAGGAAGAACACAACAAACCTCTGTCACAATAGCAGATATCCTAGCCAGATTCACACCACACACCTCCCAAAATGGCACACTCTGTTACTGATGAACTAACATGTTTGGTACCTAACTACTAATGCATTATGTATCACAACCTTGTTGATCCACCTTGCTTGTTAAAGTGTTGGCAATGCATTACGTTTCAAAGTCTTGTTGAACCACCCTGCTCGGTGCAGAGTTGATAATGCATGGTGTGCCAAAGACTGCAGTGTTACTGCTAAACCAACCTGCTTAGAACAAGCTGCTAACACATTATACGTCAGTCTGAACTGATTGGAAAAGTGTCAGACTCTTTTACGTAAGTCAAAGCTTAAAGGGAGGCGGAAAAAGAAAGAGGACTTACTGTAAATACTGAAAGTATCCTTCAGCAGACTGGAAAGCAAAGCCAGGTAATAAGCGCTATTCAATCCAAGCTCCATCACAACTGGGACATGACGCATGGTTTCTCGTCAACCCACACACAAAAACCTTAACCCTTCAGCGCTGAACATTATGCATAACACAATGTGTAATGCAAAACATGCCAAAAAATGATAGAAATATATCTGCTCTCATGCAGCCTCCATTAAAGTATTCTGCCGATCACTACACGCATTTAATTCCAGCAACACAGGGTTAAACATACTCCCTGGAAGAACACAAGTTTCTATGCCAGAACAAACTAATTACTTTCTCTTGATACACTTGTGTGTCCTGTCCTTAGAAAGGGCTGTTTCTAACTTTGTCTGCACTGTCCCTAGAGTGGGATGTTCCCCCTTTTACTGCCTGCATTGTTCCTAGGAACAGCTTTTCTCCAACTTTCCTGCTTGCACAGCTCCTACAAAGGGTCAATTTCCCTTTTCCATTTTCATTACCCCAAAAAGGGATGTTCTCCCTCTGCACTGCCCTTAGACAGGGATGTTTCCCTACTTCCCTGTCTGCCTTACCCCAAGGAATTGTCAGGATCATTTTCCTGTCTAAAATACCCTAGAAAATGAACGTCCCATTCCTGTCAGCACTGTTCCTTGTGAGATATATTCCCATATTCCCTCTTTTACATCTGCTCCCTTCAGAGAAATTCTTATTTCTCCCCTTCTTGTGTGCAGTGTTCTTATCATTTGCTACTTTCCCATTTTCCTGTCTTCATTTTTCTTAGAAAAGTGTGTTCAATTTTCATGCCTGCATTGTCCATAGAAAGGGCTGTTCTCTTTCACTGTTCCTATAAAGGTAAGTTTTCCTTCTTTTTCGTCTACATCGATTCTAGAAAAGGCTGTTTCCTTCTGCCATGTCTACACTGTACTCACACTGCTCACAGACAGGGCTGTTTCTCTGTATCACATTTATACTGCTCCTAGAAAAAGTAATTTCCTCCAGAAGTCTTTGCTGTTCCAGGAAATTCTGTCATGTTTTTAGACACAGCTGTTTCCACTTTTCATGTCCACACTCCTCCTGAGAAACAGCTGCTTTCCTGTCTCCACTTTTCGTGAGAAGCCCATTTCTCCTTTTCATGTGTGCCCTGCCCACAGAAAAATATGTTCACCCACATTCCAGTCAATACTGTCCCTAGAAAGAGTTCTTTCCACCTTTCATGTCTGCACCATACCCACAGAACACTAGCCCCTCTTTCATATCTGCACTGTGCCCAGAGAGGGCTGTTTTTCCACTTTATTTTCTCTACTCCTCCCATAACAGGCTGTTCCCCCACTGTCCGCACTGTTCCTAGAAAATGTTTTCCCCTCCTATCAACATTGTCCACTGTTTTTTCCCCACTTTCCTGCCTGTACTGTTCCTGAAAAGGATTATTTTCCCCCATCCCATTAGCAGTGTTCCTACAAATGACTGTTTCCCCACTTCCCTGTCTGCACTTTTCCTGCATATAGCTGTTTTCCTCATTTCCTATCATCATTGTCCCTAGAGAGGGCCATCTTCACCATTGTTCATAGAAAAGTTTCTTTATCCCTTCCTGTGTGCAGTGTTGCTACAAAGGGCTGTTTTTTACCTTCCCTGCCTGAACTTTTTCCTATAAACAGCCGTTTCCCCGTCATGACGGCACTGTACCTAAAAAGTGCTGAACCTCCTTTCCTGGCTGCTCTCTCCCTAGAAAAGGCTGTTTCCCACTGAACAGCAGAACCTACAAAGGGCTTTTCCACGCTTTTCCTGTCTATACTTCACCTAGAAATGGCTGTTCAACACTTTCCTATGTATATTGATTCCCCACAAATAGATGTTTAACCATTTTCCTGCTAGCACTGTTCCTAGACGAGGTATTCTCACTTTCCTCTTTGCACTATTCCTAGAAATGACTGTTCTCCTATGTTCCCATCTTTGAAGTCCCTAGAAATAGCTGTAGTCCCATTTTCCCCATCACCATAAAGTCATGTGCACACACTCCTGTTCAACCCTTCTTATCAGCTGAGACAGGGGTTTTATTTCCCACCCCCTCCAAATCCTAGCGTTCTGTTGGGCCACCACCTCCATGTGTTCCACTACTTCCACATGTTAACCCTCCGACACAATGCAGCCACATCAAAACCTATTTACTCTGACCATGAAAATGGAGGCAGAAAAACCTCTGAAACAATGGTATCCACCTGCAAGAATACATGGTGTCACATCCCAGATAACCACAGCCAGAAAAGTATTTTGGAATTTACTGATGCAATATCCAAGATTGTGTTCTCTTCAGCTGTCTCATTCATTTATCCACAGGAAAAGAATGTAATTACTTGCCAACAGTAAGAAGCGACACACTGCAGACACAAACAGAATACAGCATCTGGCAAAAATCATTCATAATGTCAGCAGTTACAGAGTTACCTCCAAACCTACAATCACTAAACAGTGTTGAATGAATCTGATGCCCCGAAAAACCCACACCATTTTTATGCGTCCACAGCACATCTAAACACATGCATACCCTTTCAAATATGACATTCATTACAATATAAGTTGCAGTTCCTGCCTCACAGTAACCATAGTGCATCCCCAACACAAGGACCAACCTCTAAATTCTGTTTAAGGAAGTAATTAATGCTCATTGTAAGAAGCACGAAAAATAAACACAGTGCACAAGCAAAATGCAGTTTAATATTTGTGCTCAAGACATGAAATTTATAAACATTAAAAGAGGGAACAATTAGCTGCTGTTGTGGTTAAGGGTTAAGCATAATGACTCTTCATTTTGCTTTTGTCCACTAACTACACCCAGATACACACACACAACATACCTCTTCTATTAGTCTTTCCTCAGGATCAACATCTGCCAAATCAAATACTTCCACGCCCAGTCCTCTCAGCCTACAGTCCTTTCTTAATATTGAACTGAACGTCTGTGAAACAGAACACACAGTCAAACCTCCATTCTACAGACCTCTCTCTGCTATAAAGACAAATTAATAAAACCCAAATACTGTGCTCTGAATTTAACAGACTGATGTAGACATACCACACTTGTTAACAACCACCATCTACTGGACAAACAAAACTACACCTCTAGTGACCATTTGCAGCTTTATGACCTGAACTAGTTACCAAATACTATTTAGGTAATCAAATCAAGAAGAATGAGATAGGCAGAGCATGTAGCATGTATGGGAGACAGGAGAGGTGCATACAGGGTTTTGGTGGGGAAACCTAAGGAACGAGATCACTTGGAAGACCCATGCATAGATGGAAGGATAATATTAAAACGATCTTCTAGAAGTGGGATGGGAACGTATGGACTGGATTGATTTTACACAGGATAGAGAAAGGCTGCGGGCTCATTGAATGCAGTAATGAACCTTCAGGTTCAGCATAATGTGGGGATTTCTTGACTAGCTGAGGACCTGTTAGCTTCTCAGGAAGGAAACTGCTCCATGGAGTTGATAAGTTAGTAACCATTTACAAAACACCCATACATTTAACAAATCAGAGATAACCAACACACATGTAAAAGGTAAAGTTTGCCCTGTAACAGGCCATGAAAGCTCAGGGGGTGGAGTAGAGGTACAGCTCTACTCTTTCCTTAACCTCAATGCTAGATTGGGGCGGGTAGTCAATGCCACACCTCAGCCACTTTACTGTCAGGAAGAGACATGGTACCCATCATACAGGGAGCTGGGTGGGTCCCAGGGACGGTCTGGACAAGTGCGGAAAGTCTCACCCCCACAGAGATTCTTTCCCCAGACCATCCGACCCACTGCAAGTTGCTATACCAATATTACATGTGTTAAGTGCAGATCCTTAACACATATGTAATATTCCAAACCACCAAGTTGAATCTCTGCTTCATACCATCACTTAACAGATGTTACATACTTGTATTAGTTACTTGATAACAAAACAGCACAAGTAACATTAGTTTAGTGGTTTCTCAACAACACTGACAGTTAACAACAGCACGTCTTCTCTACAAGTGTCGAGTATAACACATGTTCACATTAAGATGACAACCATGCTGCAAAGTCTGAGAAATTTGAACCTTTAAAAAACTGCTTCTGATTACAGCATATGACATCTGATTGTACTTTATGTGAATTATACACTCATGAAATATTTTTAGTGAATATTTTCCACACATCTGGAATTCCTAGTTTTCACAGACCTTATTTACCCACTAACAAAGGAAAATGGTCACCTCACACTGCACAAATTAAGGCTGTGATTTCTAAAATGCAACAGTAAATTGAGAGAGAGATATCAGAATATGCAAATAGTTTTAAGCAGTCACTATTTTACACACAGTCACAAAATCCAGTATATAACAGTGTTTGTTTCTTCGTTTTGTGAAAGTTACCCTGAAGAAGGACTACAGCTCAAAATATTTCACATAAGCATAACATCTAGCCATGCATTCTGCATTCAATGGTAAAATAAATCTGTTCAGTACTATAACAGTATGAACTTAAATGTGTAGCTATGTATACTTTACCTTAGATTTTTCAGTTTGTGTTCCATAAAATACATTCAGAGTTTCAATAGTTCCCTCCAAACTATTACTAGCACCTTTCTTCTTTGTACAGCAGCCACTTTTACCCTTACACTTCTTAATTCCTACATTTTTCTTTGTAAAGTCATTTTCAAGGAGTAATGTTTGCAAGCTCTGATCACCTGCTTTACTTCTGAAGACCTTTCTTCTAGCATTTGCAGTGTGATGCACTTCTAGTTGTGAAGAACTATTAATACAGCCTTTACTACTAGAATTATCATCAGATGCAACACTTGCAGAAGAACCCACTCTTTTCTTGAGCACTTCCTTCTTGGACTTTGAACCAATTGTATTTACAGCAAATGATGTATCATTTTGTCCTTTGCCACCTGAAGTTAGTCCATTGGTACAGGCCACATCCTTCTTTCTGGTTGAAAGTGACCAAATAACACAAAATGTTATAATGGCCAACACAGCAGGTGCAAACAAACTCCCAATTAATGGGATGCCTAACACAGTAACCATGTCAGACTAGTGATGCAGAATGTTGCCGCTTCTGCAAAATACGAATATTTATGTACCCATTGAAGCCACTGACACATTGATCATTACAGTGGAAATTCTTCACTTGTAACAAGTCTATACTATAACCTAAAAAAAAATGAATTACACACCCTACAATTTCAGTTTCTACTAAGTTTGTCATTTATATCAACACTGAAACATCTAGCATTCTAATATGTACAGTATTCCCATATTGTTTACATAATACACAGTCTCATGGTTCCAATTCACCTTTACTTGTTAAAAGTACCTCCAGAGTATACAGGCCCACAACAGAAGCCGAACTATGATCCAACTGTAACCAAGCTCTAATCAGGCGAATCCTTTCCACTTTATTTCTCTACGATCTAATAAAACATAATGCCCCGTTTGGATAGGGGGCTCCCAGGCTATTTTGTCCTTTCAGGTTTAGTACTTATGAAATAACAAATCCATTTATCCCCTGCTATTCATTTCCAAACCAGTACAAATTTCTACACCAAAAACATGGTACAACTTGTTTCTGAACACTGCCACGCTAATTTAAATATTACTAAACACACATCCAACAGCAAAATTCATTTTAAAGACACGTTATTACAAAGCAACCTACTTCTCCACCTCAATTAAAAAGCAAACAACGAAGATCGTACAGAAAAGTGCAAATTATATAGCATAGTCCTCCTACCAATTACTTCACGACAACATGTATTCTTAATAGATCACATCTGCTTCCGATTGATTTCTTGTCACTAGCTCAACGTGGTCTACGTGCCAAAGTACAAACCACTCATGCCTCCTGCCAGTCAGGCTGCCAAGTACATGCATCATAAAACTCCCTACCATACAACTTAATATCCCTACATCTGCATCCACAGGTTATATTCCACATTACGATCACTCTTGATCACAGTTTATCAATGACCCTAATCACCACTGTTACATCTACGAGTATTCCATTGTCAACGCCTTTTAATCAGTGGAGTTCGTCGGCTCGTGATTGGGCGCTTCAAAAAAAGAGGTACTACACAAGAAAAGGTACGAGAGATAGGAATTGTTTGCTGCTGCTGACCAACCACACCTTCGTGACATACATCACTTCGGTGCTGCAACTGTGACAAATTTTACGCACGCATATCTTGAGGAGGCATTTGTTCTGATATGTTACGCCATATCGATTGGTAAATAGTTCGACATTCAGAAAGTCTCCAGCGCCTGCATCGTAAGGGTCAGGTACGCAATCGTACAAATTGACGAATTACTAAACAGGACC
>Ga0131853_10010575_pt1 | contig 16876 bp, 14 predicted proteins | sample TergutLab28metaG_FD_92764 | JGI IMG/M metagenome (GOLD analysis project Ga0131853, IMG submission 92764) | Labiotermes labralis P1 segment gut microbial communities from Petit-Saut dam, French Guiana - Lab288 P1 (version 2) (version 2) | ecosystem: Host-associated > Arthropoda: Insects >...
CATCCCACCTCCTGGAGATCCATCCTAATATTATCCACCCATCTACGCCTAGGTCTCCCCAGTGGTCTCTTTCCCTCCGGTTTCCCCACCAAGACCCTATACACCCCCCTCTCCTCGCCCATATGCGCCACATGCCCTGCCCATCTCATCCTTCTCAGTTTTATACCCGCACAATATTGGGTGAGGAGTACAGATCACTTAACTCCTCGGGGAAACCAGTGACACTATTTTTAATATCTGTCTGGACGTTCACATCACAGAAACGAAAAAGAATATGAATGTCTTTGCAGTCTTCATCTGTGAACTGTATGTTCCAGGAGGCTCACGAGATGGACACTGTTTCTCATGAACAGCTAGACAGAGAAAATAACCTCTCTTTCCAAACTGAACACAAACTGCCTTACATATTGTGGGTGTGTACACATGTTGCTAATAGGTCCCGTGTCTGAGCTGTGGTGGGGTTCGTCTTTTGGATGTTCCTTGTTCTTGCTACATACTTATATATGTGTTGCCTCTAATTACTGCATATACATTAATGGGATATTAATTATCATGCAACAAATTTTTGTTTAACAACTTACTTCAAACCTCTCCTCTCTTCTGGAGAACAAGGAGTCAGTGTCTTTCATATTGTTGCAGCTAAGTGCAACAGCCAAGCAAAGGAAGGTACCATCATCTCGAATTGCTCGTATGGCATCATTTGGTGGCTTGGCTGCAGGGCTGGGGATTGGTACAGTGGCTGAGGTAACGAGAAGGTCTTTGGGACTGACAAATGAAAATCCAAGTGTAGGAAGTGTACTTGACAATGTTGTCTTATCTGAAGCAAATGCTGAAAGAATTGTCAACACTCTGTGCAAAGTCAGAGGTACTGTATTTTTGTATCATCATAACCACAACCATAACAAACACCACAGACCTAATATTTTGCCAACTTAATATATTTTTTTTTATCAAAGGATGTGTATTTAATATCCCAGATTTGACTTGGTGTTTCAGTTCCTCTCATCTGAATTTCCTGCAAATATGCATTGAATTGATGATGCTTTGACTTGGTCACCAAGTTGGACACTTGGGAAGTCAGTTCACAGAGTCAAGCTACCTTACCTGTTGTTTGTCTCATTTGCATGGATCAAGAATGTTAGCCGTAGAGATAATTTTTGCCACTGTCATCCTTATAACATATTATTACCATTTTATAAATGTATATGACATGTATTCTAAGTGTAATTAACAAGTTACAGTTATATTAATACATAAGGATCAGTCAGGGGTCATGCAGTCCAAGAACTGCCTGACCCTTGAAAATGGGACTATAGGTTGTCTCATAACATCGGTACAGATTTTCCATTCTGTGCTGCATACAATTCCAGAAGAGTGCAGATCTCCTTGCATAACGTCATAGGAGACTTGAATCTACTGACCATAACTACCTCCTTGCCTGTCGATTTTGCTTTGTTTGTACTACAGTAGCATGCTTATGCAAAGAAATATGCACTGCAGTTTGGGAACAATGTTTGTTATGTGTAATGGTAACTTATACTTTATGCCCCTAGCTTGTTGCACTTTTACATATAATTCTTTACCTTACCTGATTTATTGCCATAGTTACTGTAACTCATCTCCAGTTACTGAATTCCTGTCTTTGGTTGCTATGAAAGGCAGCTAGCAGTTTTCACAGCCATTTATCAGTGATGTTGCAGGGGAGTGTTAATACCTCTCTTATGATATCCAGCCGTTCTCGAATCGAGGACAGGTGCTTGCGTCTTTGAACTTCTTCCCCAGGATTTATTGCAGATTTGTGCTAGTTTATGTAGATTATAATTTAATGCAATTCACACACATTTTAGTATTAGTGCTGGTCATGGAGTGCTAATATCCAGAAGGCACTGATTAATACAGGAGCTATCCTTCACTATACACCTGTTCACATCAACTGTTGTCACTCGTTCCAGGTACAGCCTAATTTGCAGCAGTTACTATACTAATGACTGCATTCCAACAAGCAAAGTCTGACCAATGGCAAGGCGAGGTCTAGCTAATACTATACACCATCCATTAGGGTAGTTTGGACACTTGCAGCCCCTAAACTTTCTATACTCAGAGTAAAAGTAATATCTTCTCTGTAACTACACAAACTGGTTTGAGTGGTTACATCATTATGATAACGTACTCATTGCCGTGGCGGGCCCAAGCGCTTTACTGTGTCTTCTTCATCCTGCTGCTCAGAAGAACCTAAATGTGTGACCTTGGATGTTTGATGTTACGGTGACTAAAAACAAAGAAAAGAAATCTGATGTGTGCCCAGCATTGTTAGCTCTGTAAGAACAGGCAGGTATATCGGCAGCTTTAGTAATGTATCATTATTTTTTTACTTATGGCGTGAATTCTTTATGCCCTCTAATCTGTTGTGCTGTTTTTGTTTCATTTTCTCAGCAATGTTCTTGTTGTTGCATATAAACATGTGTTCATTGTAGCAGATAAGACAAAAACCTGTCCCAATCTATGCCATGAAGGCATACTGGGGAAGTGAAGGTATAGCTTCACTTATTCTTAGCCTCAGCAGTAGGTGGAGGTGAGTGGTCAGCTTCATGGCACGGCTGCTTTACCCCCAGCAAAGAAACTTAGTACTCATTCAGTAGGAGGCTGGGTGAGCCCCAGAGCTAGTCTGGTTGTTTTGGGGAAGGAAAAAATATCTTGTAACTGCAGGGATTCCAAACCCAGATTATCCAGTCTGTAGCCTAGTCACTAGAGTGACTACAGTATCCTGGCTCCTTCGTCGATTGTGTTTAAAAAAACAGTCAGCAACACTCCTCTTTTTCTCTGCAGCATGTAGCCAGCATACTTCTTTCATAGTCCACATCCATGTTCCTGCTGCATGTGTCAGAATAGACAGGTAGTTAATTTTATAACATGATTTTAAGCCTTTTCTGAATTGTTGCAGTTCAGAACTATGTCTTTAACAATGTGTTTGAATTGGAGTTTAATACTTGTATATATAAAGTGAGTGGGCCAGGTAGCTGAGTTGGTGCAGCGACTGACTATGGGCTGGATGGTCCGGGATCGAATCCCGGTGGGGACAAGATTTTCCAACCATCCAGACCGGCTCTGGGGCCCACCCAGCCTCCTGTACAATGGGTACCAGGTCTTTCCCAGGGGTAAAGTGTGGCCAGGGCGTGCTGCCGACCACTCACCCCCTTCTAGTGTCTCGTTCATGGAAGAGTAGAGCTATACCTCTACCCACCCTCTGGGCCACATTGGGCTTGTAACGGGATCACTTTACCTTTATATATAAAGTGAATTGTGGTTGATTAGTTTGGTTACACGTGTGGTGGATTAGCCTACCTGATTAGTGAAGTACATGATTGCAGAGTGTGTGAGTGTAATTTGTTTATGATATCTCAATATACCTTTAACTTTGCATTAGATCAGTTGCTGTTTATTAATTTTTCAACTGAAAACTGCATAGTTGTTTCATCCATAGGTGCTGCATTGAAAATTGGTCAGATGTTGAGTATCCAGGACAATACAATTATGAGCCCAACACTGCAGAAGGCGTTTGAGCGTGTGAGACAGTCAGCAGATTTTATGCCTGCCGGGCAAGTAAAGGTAAAGTAATGCCCCATTACTTCAGGTGTATCCTTTTTGTTGCAGTTATTATTTCTGATTAAAGTTACTGAAATTAAAAGTGTGATTTGTAAATCTCTTTTGAATATTTGTGTATTGCTTGATGATCTTTGCCAGCAAGTGGATGTGTATAAATAAGATTTGTAGATGCTTTTGTTATGTAGGGTAATAGAAGAAAATGTTGCATGTGTACTGATGGATTTGACAAATAAATATTAATGTTTGTAAAAGAGAGGTTCAGAACTAAGCACAGGAAACCTAAAAGAACATGCACAAGTTATTGGTCAGGAAACCTGAAAGGAAGAAACCTTTGGAGAAGCATAGGTATGGATGGGAAGATAGTATTGAAATGGATGTTAGGGAAATAATGTATTCATTGTTAGGGTGTGGTTCAGTGGTGTAGTAACATTAACTATCCTTTCTTTCATGGAGAAATGGTTTTGTGAAACATCATGAGACAGTTTAGCCGTGCAGGTTTGGGCGGTTATGTTGGAGGAAACAGAAGACCATTCTTTACATTAATTACTCCTCCATAACTACTTAATCTCTGTTGCATGTAATGTAGTTACATTTTTGAGATTTACTATTCTGACAGCAGTGGCTGCAATGCAGAATGCTGCCATCTGAACACCCTTTGGTGTGGTTATTTGAATGCAGGTTGTCATGTGCCAGAAGAAGACAGTCTTGTATGCAGTTTTTGTCTGCCGTTATGTTTTCGGACTGTATTTCAGAATAATCAGGTATATTTTACATGAAATTACTTATCTGTGTTTTAAATTTTCTGTTCCAAATCATATCTCAAAAAGATTCCACGTTGTGAAATTATCTTTCCATTTGTGTGTTTGTCCTTCCAAGTTAATGCATTTCAGAAGGTTTTGTTCCCATCATTAGAATTTATACATTTCTTGTTTCTCCACAATTTAACTGCTGGGACAAGTACCAGTGCTTGAATGTATCCATTTTTATGCCTTGTGTGTGTGTGTGTGTGTGTGTGTGTACTGTAGGATATGTTTTTGACTAAAGGTAGACACCTTCCCACCTGTTTCACATGCATTGATCTTTTTTCCTCTCTTTTTTTATTTTCCCCTCAGAAAGTGTTAGTATCAGAACTTGGGAAAGAGTGGCAGTCGGCAGTAACAACATTTGAAATAATACCTTTTGCTGCTGCGTCCATTGGTCAGGTGCATCGTGCAGTACTTCATGATGGGACAGAAGTGGCTATGAAGATTCAGTACCCTGGGGTTGCCAAAAGTATTGAGAGTGATATAGACAACTTGGTTGGAATTATGAAAATATGGAATGTGTTTCCATCATGTAAGTCTTCAATAAAGTCCCCCATGGAATTCATACCATATTGTTCGTTTGATATTTCACACACAAAGCTTGTTTCCAGTTTTCTGCTAACCCCAAATTATCTCTATACCTACCTCACACATAACGTTCTTTTTCAGAAGGCCATCTTCTGTCAGCAGCACTGTCCACAACGACATTTCTTTAACATTTCTGTGGATCTGAATGTATAGAATTCCTTCTTGGAACCATCCTTGTCAAGGTGCATATGTCTGTCCCTGTCTGATCTTCATGCTTCAGTGTAGGTGCTAAATAATGGGTTTTTCTGACACTTGATATGAACATTATTATATAACTGGAGACTTTCTCATGCTCATCTTAAGTTCCTAGCATGTAGGCTTTGCAGACATGGCCAGAGATGGGAATAGTTAGTACTGATTATTGAACTGTACTATTCAGCATTCAGTAGAACAGAGCAGAAGTTTGGTGAAATAGTAAATATTCGAATAGCGTTCTGTAAACAAAAATTAGCATTTTTTTTTTCTAAGTATCAATTGGATGCAAATTTTGTAGGGGTTTAAAAACATGATGATGATAGTTGCAAACAGGGCTCCTTCCATGCAAGGTGAAATGTAGGGTGAATGTGATTACATGCTGAATTATGAGCACATTGTTAGTAAGAGCCACAGGAAAGAGATGTCTGGTCTGGTGTTGTAACATTTTTTTATTTGTTTCAGACTTTTTTCTGGATAATTTAATTGAGGTAGCAAAGAGAGAACTTGCTTGGGAAGTGGATTATGAGCGTGAATTAGAATGCACAAAAAAATTTAAAGCATTGTTGGAGCCTTATCCTATATATTATGTACCTAGAGTTATAGGTAAGTAATGTTGCAAGCGTCTTAACTTAAGCCTTACTGCATAACTCAGAATTTTTCTCTTTCATTTCTATATCTGAGCATTGCACTAATTTTGAGTTCTTTTCAGCTGTGGAAATTACTTCTCAGTATTTCCATTAACAACTGTTTTGTTAGCATGAGAAACCAATTTATGGGAGAATCCCTTAAATTGGGAGATTTATTGGTATCAGACATCTGCAACTTGGGTAACATTTCTCTAGTCCAGTACTGAAAATTGAAGGGTGCAACAAATCATAAAATGTAAAGGTAAAGTGCACCCTTGTACAGGCACTGAGGCTCTGTACAGGCCGTACGGCCCATAGGGGGTGTAGAGGTATAGCTCTACTCTTTCTTGACCGTGGCAGTAGAAGGTGGTGAGGGGTCAGCATCACGCCTCGGCCGCTCTTTACCCCCGGGAAAGGCCCAGTACCCATTGTACAGGAGGCTGGGTGGGCCCCAGGGCCAGTCTGGACAGGTGCGGAAAATCCCGCCTCCACCGGGATTCAATCCCCGGACCGTCCAGCGCGTAGTCAGTCGCTATACCAACTACACTACTTGGCCCAACAACAAATCATGCCAACTAAAATAGTCAGTAACTTTGCAGGTTTATAATAGCTTTAAATGATGTGATAATCATTTTATTTAGCTATCTAACAAGATTGAGTCTTTGCAGTTTCTGTGGGTTGCATATGAGGCATTAAATCCATGAAATTCCCATGAATTTAGTGTGTGTCATAAATCTGTTTGGATTCTAAACTCCAAAGAATTTGATATTGAGTGAATTAACGTTGAGACAGGAAACCTGGAATTGTAGAAATTGGTTAGTGAATCAGGATAAACCATAATTGCAGAAACACTGACTGGGATCTTTGTAAATAACCAACTTGACACACAGTCCTTTTTCATGTATGTTTATTTTTATTTCCTACATGGTTCGGACAGCTACATGCCCATCATCAGGAGAATTAATTGTATCAGTATGATATCTGGTATATGTCACTCTGTGTAGATGACCTTCTGGTATGCAGAAGGTCTTCTACACTGAGTGACAGATACAAGATGTCGTTTGGATTCAATTAATTCTCCTGATGATGGACACGCAGCTGTCCGAAACATGTAGAGAATAGCAATAACCATACATGAAAAAGAACTGTGCGTCAAGTTGGCTATTTACAAAGATTATAACGAGATGCACGGTCAACAAAACATAAAAGTACTGACTGGGAGTTGTATTCCATTAAATAGTAGTTTACAACGGAGTCTGTGTTATATGCAAGATAAACCAAGTCAGGGTTTGATTATTTCATTATTTAGAGTATTTCTGGTCCCCATTATTTGCCCTTTGCTTACTGCTGATTCACTGTAGCCTACTGCAGAATTAATATGTAGGATTTATTTTTCAATCTAAATAGTATCAAAGGAAGTGTCTTGCCCTGGTTTGATAAAAACAAATTGATTATAAATAAAAAAAAATCACTGGCATTAGACTTTCATCATAAATCAAACACGTAGTATTTCCTGACGTAATATTGAAAGATAGATAAGTAACTTACGTACTGGGGGAGGGGAGGACCTTTTCGGGAGTGTGGCTAGATCACAATTTAAATCAGGTTTGTCGTGTAGAAAATTTAATAGTTAATTTAAGTAAACTCTGTTTTGCAATCAAAACAAGTCATCTATAAACAGATATATTGTTAAAATCATGTATTTTGCATATGTACAGTCATCTTTGAAATATGGTATTGTATATTGGGGCAAAATTAGAAACCTTAAAAAATATTTTAAATTACAAATAAAGAGCAAGAAGGCTAATAGCTCTTATTACAAGCACTGCAAGTTGCGACCCATACTTCAAAAAATTGAAGATTTTTATAGTACCTTTGTGTGTGTGTGTATAGATGTGTATATGTATATGTGTGTGTATATATATATATGAAATTCTTCTATATACTAAAATGTATTTGAGTAGACTGAAGAATAATTCTGTGTTTCTTCCATATGATAAATGGAATAAGTCAGATTTATTTATTTTAAGTCATAACACCAAATTATTTGAACAGAGTATTTCATACAACAGGCGTGCTTATTTACAACAAGTATATTTAAATTCAAGGAAATGATTTATTAACTTTTTACTTGAAAAGAGTTTTTATTCTTTGCGAGAATTTATCCCTGAATCTATAAAAAATTGTGTTAACAATGTTGTTTATGTAGTAAGTATTTGTACTTTATACCCTATGTTGTGTGTTTTTAGTATTCCAAGTTGTTTTATACAAGTGTGTAAGTTATATATATATATGCTTTAAATTTCATGTATTATTACTTCTGTTGTAATCTGTTGACATGTCTATTATCATTTTTAATTATATATGGGATGAAAATTAAAATAAATAGATTAATAAATAATTATAACCCTTGTGCACTTTGCTGTAACACTCTGTGGTGACACCCAATCATTCTAGTTTTGGAGTGTGTACACTCTGAGCACCACATGAGATCTCTCAAAAGTTCTCATATCAGTTCAATAAAACACAGTATCTGCCACACAGATTTAATTAAATATACTCATCCCTCACTTTTTGCAGGTTCTTGTTGTGTGGTTTCAAAAATTGGTGGGTCATCCCAAAGATAATAATATGTCACTCTGATCCTTAAGTGGATGGTATTATCAGAATTGTGTGACATCTCCAGCAGGTCTTCAAGCCAGACTGCACAGTGTTCAAGGAGTTGAATAACAAAAGAAAAGGAAGCAGCTCCCATCACAATATTCCTGCAACAAAAACACTATAAAGAAAATATCGAAACATTGTTTTGGAGGTGGAGGGAGGCAGTAAATTATTTGCAGATTTTAAGTTTTCACAGGGGATCATGGAATGTAACCCCCATGAAAAGCAAGGGATGAGCATATTATCCCCTTCAGAATAGTCTTTTTTTCAATTTTTGCTAGTATTCCGTATATGATTTTCAAGAAATTTGGGTTATCTGCCCTTCCACACAACCCCCCCCCCAGGTACTGATGCATGTCATGGATGGAGAGTGCCATGTGTGCACGAGCATTGTATGAAAACAAGTTGAAAATTCAGAAATGAGTGACTTTTTTAATCCTGGAAACCAGCACTGAAGAATATCTAAGTACAAATACATTTAAACAGAGTTTGAAAGAATTACCCAATATATTATGTACTGTGTACTTTCAGACAGTCTCAGCACGAAACATATTTTCACAACGGAACTAGTGGAGGGTATTCCAGTGGACAAATGTGTAGACATGGATCTGGAAACAAGGCAACATGTCAGTAGGCTTGTGATGGGACTCTGTCTGAAGGAACTGTTTGAGTTTCGTTACATGCAGACGGATCCTAACTGGTCCAACTTCTTGTACAATCCTGAAACTAGGCAGGTAAATTTGAGCATAAATCTAGGCATAAAGGAGGTCTTTGTAAACACGGTGGCCAGCTAGACTAGCATCAGGAGCCGCATTTGAGGAGGCAACTTGGCCAGAGCCTAGCATTAATAGAATAAGATATGTATCCTTATTTAATGGCTTCTTATTTCTGGTTATCCAACTACAATAGGGTCGTTTCAATTATGAGCTTCCTTTTTTATGGGATATTTTAAAATGTTGTTCACGGTCAGCAACACATGCTTGTAAACTACCTGAATTTTGTTTGTTACAGTTAACTTGTGATGTGTACCAGCTGTGCTGTGATCACTGCTGTTTTAATATTTCACATCCATGGTGTAACAGTCAGGAAGATAACTAGAATGTGATTGATGCATGTATTCTTCAAAATTTTTTTTTTTTCCCCCCCACCTTCACATTCCTTTATGTCCATGATGTTCACTTATTGTATATAAAAGTGAATTGCATCATTTCTTTTCATTTATTCATCTCTTGCTGAACTTCTTTGGTAGAAATGAACACAGTCTGGACAATTATCATGCAAGTCTTATTTGACACAACATTTAACTATAATCGGGCCATACTATGGCTGACATTTTAAGCAGTGTTGTCACATTCCACTGGGAAAGATCAGAGATGTCCCTTATAACAGTAATGCTTGTCCCCATCTCAGTTTGCTTCTAGCTGTCTTCGTAAAAATGATATCAGAGTTGTTGGTCTGTGCTGGTGACATTAAATTATTCGGAAAAATCATGAATAGCCTAGTAATGCAGAAATCTTGGCATATGTTAGTAAGCAGCTTGGTGTAAAATAAACATGGTTAATTGGATAATACCAAGTATATGTCCGAATGAAAAATAAAATTGGAAAATGTTAACCAGTAAAGAAATTTATGCAATGGTTAAAAAACCAACTCTAACAGAGACAATAAGGTTAAATAGATTACATTGGTTTGAGCATGTACAGAGAATGGAAGAAAATAGAATTCCCAAAAAAGTATTATATATGAATTTGGAAACAACGAGACTGAGAGGTAGACCAAGAAATATATGGCAAGATGAAATGAGGGAGGATTGAAGACTAGTTGGTGGAGAAGGCTGGAAGGAAACGGTGTATAACAGAGAGGAATGAAAGAAGCTCCTGAGAATGGCAAGGAATCATCTCATTCTGCACGTGCCAATGGAATGAATGAATGAATGAAAAGTATATGTCTGCATCTGGTCTTCATAATGCATTGCAGTATTATAATACTCGTGCAGTTATAGCTAATATCTTTTTTTTTTGGTGGGGGGGGGGGGGGGATCAGGGGTTTGGAAATGAAAGTAATATTTACAGTCTAATTAAATTGCTCATTTCAATCTCATCTGCACAAAAGCCCACAGGCTAAATTATTTAGAATTATAATCATACTTTTTTGTCTTGTCCTGATATGGGACTTGGTCTTCTACTCGAAGGGGAAAGCATAGATTGAAAGTGGTTGAGAAGCGAGTATTGAGTTAGATATTTGTATGTAAATAAACGAGAAGTAATAAGGGAACAAAACAAAATTGCATATCTTTAGAACTCATATATATATATATTCACTTGTGGTGTATAAGTTACAGATATCTGTCACGGTTTTATTGCAGTTGATACTATTAGATTTTGGTGCTTCACGAGCATACAGCAAGAATTTCACTGACATGTACATGGATATGGTAAAAGGGGCAGCTGATGGTGACCGCGACAGGGTCCTCCAGGTGTCTCGTGATATTGGATTTCTCACAGGCTATGAGTCCAAGGTAATTGATAAATGTAATTCTTTTACTTAACTATAAACCACCCTGGAATAAACACTTCTTGACTAACTGCATATTTCAGTGAGGAGACAAGTGATTGGTTCAGGTACTGGAAATGCCCCCATTGCTAGGTAAGAAATCTCACTTGTATAAAAATACTTTGCACTTTGAAAAGGTAAGATATTTGCATGATGGTAGGCATGCTTGTTGCAGTATTCAGCCTTTTGGTGACACATCCCCGTTGTGCTCAGATTAATAAATGTATTTAAAGGAGTTCTGTCATGCACAACACAGTTATATTTCTAAGGTAACTTTTTACCAGTTTTATACATCTGTGTAAAGGAAGAGATCTCTTTTTCGAAGGTTATGTAGATGATTGTGTGGTTTCTTTTAATAGGTTCTGGTAAATAGGTCTGATGGTACCTTAGAAATATAACTGTGTTGTGTATGATGGAACTCCTTTAAATGCATTTACCGCAGTATTCAGGTTTATGACTCTGTGGTGTGTGGTGTTTGGTTGCCTGTATTCCAGAGGAACATGCGACCTCCATTTTCAGGGTGAGTACTAAGTTAAATAGGGTCATGTCACAGGAGATAGCAACATGGGATTCCTGATATTACCAAGGAAATTTGCCTTATTAGTGTATGTTAGCCAATATTAATTTTACAATTCTTACATGATTGCAACATTTTAGTCCTCACATATAAATGTGGAATATTTTAAGAAGCATGATAAATATTAATGTAGGAGTTTTAAAAAAATGTATTCATAGCATATATTATTAAAAATTCCCCAGTCTCTGATGTCATGACAAGTCCATTTATGTGGTTTAGTTGTGGACAGACAGACAGACTTTGTAATGCCGGTAGTTCTATTTTACAGCTTTTCGTTATGTAAACAGGTACATTAAATTATAATTTGACAGACAGAATATGCTTAATATGATACTGTAATACCATTTTCTTGAACGGAGTGTGCACCATGGAGTTGCTAACAGATGGTTCTACTCCGCATTTGGAAGGTGAGCGGTGGTCTTGAGAGTACTGTGTTTGCTGCTGAAACAGAGTGGGGTGGGGATCAGTGGAGCTGCTGTCTGAAGTGCTATGACCAAGTCAGTGTCATGTATCTAGCTTCAATAATGCTGACTTTGCTGCTGAAACAGAATGGGGTTGGGAGCAGTAGAACTCCTGTCTCAAGTATTGTGACCAAGTCAATATATTTTTTTCATTGATGTTGTTTTTTCGTAGATAATCTCCAAAATTTTGAGACCAACTTGTCAATAAATGTTGTGGACACAAGGGATAAAGCTCTGTTATCCGGGCCTGATTCCAGTCTGTATTTTTGGAGGGTTGTGTTTTATGCTGGTATAAAGATCTTCAACAGTCTACCTTCCAGTATTTTGAATCTTAGAGATCATAAATTTTATTGTAAGGTTGCACTTCTAAAATACCTTATTGCTCATTTTTATTTGATTCCTGAATTTTTGAGTTGCATAGCAGGGATGTCACTCATGGCTGTAATTTATAACATTTATTTATATTTAATGATCTATGGTGTTTGATTTTCTTATTCAAGGTGTTTGAAATTGTGATATATGTTTTATACTCTGTGTTGTGATGTAATTGTGTCTGATGGATATTGTTCTTTATGAGATGAACTCAAAATCAGATCTACTGTCAACAGCTCAGTATGTGTGTGTGTGTGTGTGTATATATATATATATAACGGGATGAATTGTATGGCAGTAACAGGAGCAATATCTGTATGCTAAATTGAAAACATCGTTATGCTATATATATATGTAAATATTGACGAGTGTTGCAGGTGCAGATGACTTTAAAATTTGTTCCATGTAGTTAAACTGATTTTAACATTTTTTGTTCATGAATATAAGACTGACATTTTTTGCCTCTGGAGTTCTAGTACTATTCTTATTGCCATGCAGCTATTCAGCTCTCACAATTTCAGATCATGGAAGCTGCTCACGTGGATGCTTTAATGATTCTTTCTGCGGTATTCCGGAAGTCATCTGAACCATATGATTTTGGTTCTCAAGACACAATTCGTCGTATCCAGCTTCTGGTTCCCACCGTGATCAAGCATCGCTTGTGCCCACCTCCAGAAGAAATCTATTCCCTCCATCGGAAACTGGCTGGAGTCTTCTTGCTGTTAGGCAAGTTAGGTGTAAAAATAGAATGTAAATCAATGTTTGAGGAAGTTTATGAGATGTATCAGAAGAGATAGCATTGTCACATATTTTTTTTCTAAAGCAACATACTAAATTTGAGTTATGTGCTGGAAAAGGTACTCTGCTATTTTCTGGCTAAAATTACAAAGTTTAAGATTTTTTTTCTTTATGTAGTTGAGACAAAATAAAATTTCAGTGATCTGCATTTTTGTGTTATTTTTAAGGTTGGGGGATAAATTTTCTTTGAGTTATGGGGTTGTTACTTTAATGGTGTGGGAAAGGTAAAGTTCACCCTAGAACAGGCCACAAAGGCACAGAGGGGAAGTAGAAGTATAGCTCTACTCTTTCCTTAACCTGAGTGCTAGTTGGAGGTGGATGGTCAGTGCCACGCCTCGGCCACTTTATCTCCAGGAAAGACCGGGTACCTATTCCATAGGAGGCTGGGTGGGCCCCAGGACCAGTCTGAATGGGTGCAGAAAATCTCGCCCCCACTGGGATTCGATCCCCAGACCGTCCAGCCCGTAGCGAGTAGCTATACCGACTGAGCTGTCCAGGTGTGGAATATCTTTAAATTGAAATATAAGCTGGTAATCTGTGTTTGTTTGGATTTATTGAAAATTGCATACTTTCCCACGGTCACGGTTCACATTGTTTTCTGGTAAATAATACTAGCACTGAGGCATGTGTGTGTGTGAAGTGTAGGGCCAGAATCACCAGCATGGTCAGAATATTCCATATTTCTGTACTGTTGGACAAACATATTAGTTCGCATGTTTCCTCTCATGGTACTCCGTGTACATGGTCGCTGTCCACACTGAAATAAATGTAGCTGTTTTTTAATTAGTTAGTCTGTGTGGGCTGCAAGTTGATAATTACAGCAGTGGTCTATATACTCTATTTACTGGAATGCAAGACAAGTTTTTTTTTTTTTTCCCTGAACTTTGGCCCTTAAATATGTGAGGTCATCTTAAATTTGTATACAAAGTGCCAAACCAGATAACTCTGAAACAAACCATGCCAGGCCAAACCAAGGTTTGCATCAGCAAGTTGGCATGTGGGATTTTATGCAACATAGATTGGTAATTTGTTACTGATGTCCCAGAACAAATACTACTACTACTACTACTACTACTACTACTACTACTACTACTTCTTCTTCTTCTACTTCTACTTCTCCTTCTAATTCTTCTTCTTCTTCTCTTCCTCCTCCTCCTCTTCTTCTTCCTCTTCTTTGTCCTCTCCTTCTTCTCCTCCCCCCAGCCATGTTTCCATTTTCAAGCAAAGAAACACCTAACAAAGTGTACTCTTAAATTGAGCTATTCTAACCGCTGCGCACAAGAGGCACTGTACCTTATTAAGATATGCACCTGAGAACAATTCTAGCTCATGGGTAATAACAGGAAAATGGCTAGTGGAAAATTAAAAATTATCTACAAGGCTCAAAAATAAAACCTGGATCAATTCACAGATTAAAAACTGTAATAAGAGCCAAGAAATCAGACTAACTGGACCAAAGGCACAACACAGAAAACCAGAACACGTGTTTTTAAAATTCTGAACACCACTAATATCATCTGTGGAGGAAATTTTGAATGTTGTGGGTTCAAGTACAGTTCAAAACCAAGAAGTATAAATGTTTATTTAGTCAAGTGTGGATCATAACAGCATGGCAGCACATCTCACCAGTAGTGATTGTGAAGGATGTTAGGAAGTGCTGTATATCCAGGTCTGTTGATGGGACAGATGATGATATTTGTGGCATGATAGTGAAGAGGATGGGAATGTTAGGAGTGAGTGTGAGGAAGATGAAGGCACTGACTGTGAAAACGGAGACTGATTGGTAAAGATAGATAGAATTTGACATGCTTTGTGATTAAGTGTACGCAATTAATAGTAAAGTATCTTTCGTAGCAGACATTTTATTTTTGGGATGTCATCTTAGGTTTGGATAAATACATTTTACCTTGGCAGATGTGTTTTATGTGGGGGTTCTCAGATTAGAGTTGTCTTTGCATTGGGGTACATAAGGTATTTGTTGTATTTCAAAATTTTACAGTGTTTTGGTTTGGCACTGTGGGATATAAAGCTGACATTTGCAAAGTTAAAAATCACACTTCATTTATTTAATATGTAGGAATGGTGCCCATCTTGTAGATATGGCACATTTCAAGAAGTGAAATACAATGCCAAGTACTTGAAGACCATGGTCATGTAACACCATTTTGATTCGTAAGTGGATACCGATGTCTGTTGCCTCCATTTCCATAGTGTAACTTTCAGATGGAGCTAGCTGAAACATTTCTCTGACATGCCTGTAGTCACACAACGGTGTGGTCTCAAGTCCCAGAAGATGGTGATTTCAATTCTGAAGGCTATGAAACCTTCAAATCACATTTGTATGTGATATTATTGGATGCTCTAAAATTGTCCTAAACTGTCCACCTACTTCATATCTTAGGAGACATATTTAAATACCCACTGTATTTCTTGATGGCGTAAGTTTATCTGGCTTAACATAGACATTGAAATTGCTAACAAACCAAAACACAGAGAACAGTATATGGCATGCAAGGCCATTTGCCAGTAAATTTTAGAGAGTGTCATGTGGTCTCCAGGACATTAAAGGTTAATATTTTTCTGAGCATTCTGTTTTCCGACATTTCTTACTGCCAGGAACAGAAGCATGTTGCATGCTCGTACACAACAGGCAAGACACTTTCTAATTCATTAGATGTAGCTGTTAACAGCATTTGGTGAAAGATGTGATCTCTCAAGGCTCAGTGTTACACTAATGCTGGAGAACAAAGAGGTACAAATAGCCATATTTTATGAGTCTTGGAAGGTGGCACAAGTCACGTGACTTCTTTATGTCAGTTACCTGATTGTAATTAAAAATAACTGATATTTAGTGAAACCAAATTCAAGGACGTCATGATTAGCACCCCTGCTTAATATGCAGTTTGCATGTTGGCTAAGTGAATGGCTGTCATAGTTGAAATTTTTCCTGTTATCCTTATTAATTTCAGGAAAATTACTGGAAAGTAAAATAGGTCACAACCACTTCATCATTAGTCCTTCACAAGAAAGAATTCATAGTCATTGCTTTATTTCCACTCTGACACGATATAAACCCTGCATTTGCCATGTCATTCTTATATAAGGAAATAAATAACTATTAATTGTGGACTAATTCAGTCATATCCAAATCTTGTAAGATACACCATGTCATGTGGTGAATAGTTTCAAACATTTTGGAAGAGCTTGCTGCCTCCATCTTCAGAGTCTGAGCTGGAGTGTCCCTTTCCAGCAGCAAAGCCATTCAAACATTACTGAAGTGGCAGTGTCTTTGTATCCACTGACTCCCTTCCTGATGTCTGGACACCAGGAATGTGAATTACCAGAAAGATTAAAACCCCTGAGGCAATGCCATCTTCATTGTTTATTGATGGCAGACAGGATTGAACCTTGGATGCTAGTAGATGGTAAGACAGGGCAGGCAACAAACAGCTTGATTTGAGGAGGCTGAGTTGTGGTGAGGTGTGTTTTGTTATGTAGTAAATGTCTGTAATGGGTGTAAAGGTAAAGGTAAAGCAGTCCCGTTACAGGCCTGGACAGGCCCAGAGGGTTCCAGGAAGTTAAGGTTCCCAGATTTCGTGACAACGGCACAGGATGGTGGTAGGTTGTCAGCCTTACGCA